>ENA-OPSF01002468-OPSF01002468.1-human-gut-metagenome-genome-assembly--contig:-NODE-2468-length-11343-cov-2.286765_pt1 | contig 11343 bp, 8 predicted proteins | sample MGYA00241452_ERZ501896 | MGnify/ENA primary metagenome ERZ501896 (study PRJEB25962, sample SAMEA2042111) | human gut metagenome | biome: human gut; feature: human-associated habitat; material: faeces... | reverse complement strand
TATTTACTTGTACGAATGCCTTATCTCCACCATCCAAACGAGGATACCCCAACTCTCTTCGTGTTTCGTTCGGTGTGATTCCTGCTACATAGGATAATTCTTTGTAGAATGAGGCTTGCGCGGCTTTATCGGTACGCAATATGGCTGAAGTGTCGAATTCCGCAATAACATTACCCCGTTCCGATTTGAGGAATACTTTTCTGTTAATCTCCTGCTCGATTTTAGTTATGACAGCTAACACAGTGTCCGTCAAATATTGTAGCTGCGTAGCCTCAACAGTTGAATAGCTCGCTTTTGACAAGTCAAATACTTTTATAGGGGAGACTGAGAAGAAACGGCATATATCTATGACATTAAACATACGGCTTTCTATAAACTGGCTGTCTTTGGGACTAATGGATATAGGCTGATACTTCATATTCCCCTCTAAAACAGCTATGCCGTTTGGATGCTGTTTCATCCGCTCATTCCACGTCTCATAAATTTGATCCTTTTGAGTTTTATCCATTCTGTTTCCTTCCACAGTCAGTATGCCAGATAAAGAACCTCCGGAGCTAAAGAATCCGGCCGCATGTTCCTCTGTACTGGTAGCGATATCAATAGTCTGACGGGCGTGCGTTAACGTGGATACTCCGATAATGCCATCGTAGGAGAAGTTAAGTACATGAATCATATCTTTAGGGTCCACCAGTTCCCTGAATCCGACTACCTGATATCGTTTACGCATGATACCGTTCTTATCAGTGATATAAACGATTGTCACTTGGCTGGAAGGAATATAAATCAATTGAAGTACATTTAACTGATAATCCCTTTCGATATAAGCATAGCCGTTTCCGGTAAGAAGAACTGAAGACATGAGTGTTTTAAAGAAGACATATCGGGTCATATCTTCATTAGGTTCCATATTCAACAGCATATATGCCGGATGTTGCTTGAATTCCTTCTTAAATCCTTCCTCGTCAATCTGGTAGGTCTTCAGCGGAAGAACTGCTACACTGTCCGATATGAGATCAACACATCTGTAAACCGTAGATAGAAGCATTGGTTTTTTCCGACTGGAAAGGATCGGATGAGCTCCGGTATAGCTCCATGCTGTCAAACGGGATGTTTCCGCTTTAGACGCTTTTCTTATTTCGAAATTCGTAAATGGTATTTTCATATAAAGTACACTTTTGCACCTAACCAAAAAATTGTCATACAAATCAATAGAATTCTCCGTATCGAGGTGAAACGAGATAGATTCCGAGTGCTTCCAGCTTAGCTATAACCCCGTCGATTTTCTTTTCTTCAAATTGCTTGGATGGTTTAGTATTGCCGTTTTTATCTCTCGCCATAACGACATTACGGAAGCAATGACGGTTTATCTGATTGTTGTCTATTACCGCCTTGCCGGACAATAGCAAGCGCTCCAGCTCTTTAGTAGGGCGGTTGAAATTTCCGAGTGCCTGGCTGAATGGTTCCATAGGCAGGCCTTTTTCTTCGGCATTAATAACGAACTGCGTCGCATTCCAGGCATCATACGCTATTTTCTGAATATAAACTATATCTCGAACCCGCATAAGATCGTTGAGGATATAATCGTAGTCTGTTACATTTCCCGGAGTAATAGTAATCAATCCCTGTCTGCGCCATTCTCCGTATAAGTCCTTGAATCGTTTTTCCTGTAAAGCCGCTTCCGGTAAGTAGTACAAAGTTTTGAAATAGTATTTATCTGCTGTAGGAAACATAAAATCGGCGCAAGTGAGGTCGCTAGTGCTTGATAAGTCAATGCCGGCATAACAATCCATACCTCGGAATTGCTCAAATTCAAGACTTGCGGAAGTCTGTAAAATATAGTGATCCGGAATCCAAACAGTTTCAGAATCACACCAAATATTGAAGTTCTTTGTTTTAATGCCGACTTCTTCGGATGGTGCATTAATTGCGGACTGTACTTGAGTCTGCAAATATTGCGGTTTAACCGTAATCCCCAGATTGGGGTTGCTCTTCTGCCAAGTCTCCGGATCTTTCCAATCATCTCCCTCATCAGGAGAAAAGATAGCAGCAAAGAGTGCATCATTTTCTTTTAGCCCAGACAATACTTCCGTACACATTTCACGGTATTGGTAACATGGACCTAATTTATCGAATCCGGCCGTAGTGATAATAACCGCCATTGGGTTATCACGCATACCCTGCGATGACTGTAGTACATCTTTCAACCCAGTATTCTTAGCGGCATGGTATTCGTCTATCAGATACATAGATGCATTAAAACCGTCCAATTTTGAATCGTCTGCTGCAAACACCTGTAACAAAGACAGCATCTTTTCGAACTTCACTTTATCGCGATAGGAAACAAGGTCTTTTCCTTTCGGGTCAATCCCTTTTGCGAATTGAGAACAGAACTTGAAAGCAATTTTAGCCTGTTCTTTAGAGTTGGCTGCAAGATCCACCTCTGCATCCATTTCTCCATCAGCGATTAGATGATACAAAGATAGTCCGGCGGCAAAAGCCGTCTTTCCGTTCTTTCGTGCAATCTCTATGTAGACATACTTCACAAGTCGTTCCCCCGTCTCCTTTATATAGAATCCATAGATAGCTGCTATTACAAATTGCTGCCACGGCTGTAAGATGAACGGTTTGCCCGCATGTCTTCCGGTAAAATGCTGAAGGATAGAGAAGAATTCTATGACCTCATCTGCTTTTTTCTCCTTGAATTCGTATCGATCATCCTCCATCATGGAGAAAAAACGTTCAGCAGCAAGCTGAATAAACTTACCGGATACGACTTTCCCGCCTATAACGTCTTGAGCGTATTTATAGTAAGTCTTTGTCTGCATTAACGAGTTTCTTTCTTGCCTTTCAGATACGTCTCAAGTGGAGATTCTTCATTATCTCCTGCATTCATGGCTTTGATTTGTCCTTTGCTTTTTGCGGTTAGTCCATATTCTTTTGCCAATTCAAGATATTGACTCCAGCTTTCTTTCAGTAAATTGGCCTCTGGGCGTTTGACCATTTCTCCTTTCAGGTTTTTCATAGTAAGCCCCTGCTGGCTCAATACGTCTACACAGCTAAGATACATATCATAAGCCGTAGCCATACGGTGAAGTTGTGGAATATCGGAGAGTTCAAGCATTTCCTTCTCATTTAATTGCTTGACAAGACCGGTAATAAGTTTGCGTGCCTCATCATGTTTGATACTATCGGGCACTTTAAAGCTGATTTTCTTCTTTTTTTCCATGATTCTGATTCATTTTTATCTAAAAACCATAGAAATGTCATACAAAAAATGGCAATTAACAGAACGAAACACTTTGGCTTTTTTCAAAAAGTGCCGTGCGTGTGAAGAAGGGTTGGGCGAGGTTTGGAAGGCTCATTTTCTCAAAATTTGACCCCTATCCCCTTTTGGATGAAAAAAGTATTAAAATTAATGTTAGCACTTGTGATGACTTGTGCTATTGCTGGATGTTCATCAAGCAGTAAAAATGATGCCGATGTGACAATTACAATTGGGACATCACCTGATTATGCACCTTATGAATCATTAAACAAAAAAGGTGAAATCGTTGGTTTTGACGTAGATATGGCCAAATTATTTGAAGGTTATTTATCTGATATGGAAGGTAAAACTTATTCTTTAGAATTCAAACAAATGGATTTTGATAACATTGTTACTCAAATTCAAGGGGATCAAATTGATTTAGGTATTTCTGGTTTTACTTATAGTGAAGATAGAGTTGTTGAATGGTCTGATCCATATTTAGGAACTCAACAAGTTGCTGTTGTACCAAATGGTTCTTCAATTACTTCAAATGATCAATTAGTTGGTAAAAAATTAGCTGCTCAAACTGGAGCTACTGGTGAACAAGCTGCTAAAGAAGTTGAAAATGCTGATGTTGTTTCAATGAAAAACGTACAAGATATTTTCAATGGTTTAGCAAGCAATCAATATGATGCAGCAATCGTTGACTTAGGTGTTGCTAAACAATATGTATCTAGTGGAAACTTTACACAATTAAATGGTTCATTAATGGATGAAAAGAACTATGTTATCGCTAAAAAAGGTAATACAAAAATGATCAAATTAATGAATAAATGTATTAAAAAATTCGTAGTTTCAAAAGATTACGATAAATTATGTAAAAAATATGATTTATCACCATTAGAAAAATAAAAAAATTATAGAAAAGGGGTATAGAAATGTTTGTAGCTTTTTCAAAAGTGTTTACTCCTGAAAACTTACTTTACTTTGCTAAGGGTGCAGTAGTATCACTTTTACTCGCTGCTGTATCCCTTTTATTTGGTATTGTTTTTGGGATTTTAGGATCTTCAGCAAAAAGATCTAAATATAAAATTTTTAGAATTATTGGAAATGTGTATGTTGAAGTCATTCGTGGAACACCAATGTTACTTCAAATCTTGATTTTATTCTCAGTTATTCCATCTATTTATACAGCGTTTACAGGAAATGTTTTAAGAATTAATGTCTTTTTAATTGGTGCTGTTGCTATGTCTATTAACAGTGGGGCTTATTCGACAGAACTTATTCGTAGTGGAATCAACGGGGTTGATAAAGGACAATGGGAAGCTTGTGAAACTTTAGGGCTTTCTTATAAACAAACAATGAGACTTGTTATTTTACCACAAGCCTTCAAAAGAATTATTCCACCAATGATCAGTGAATTTATTACATTGATTAAAGATTCTTCATTGATCAGTTGTATTGGTGCCGTTGAATTATTAAAATCAGCTCAAGTAGTGGGGGCACAATATTATGATGTTATGTCACCTTATTGTATTGTTGCAGTTTATTATTTAATTATGACAATTAGTATGGTATATATAAACAAGAACGAAACAGAAATCAATCAAAATGACAAAGAAAAGAAAAAACATTTCAGAAAAAAGCAAAAAAGTGTGAATGAAATGTAAATAAACGGAAAATGAACATTTTAGTTCAATTAAACGTTTAACATAACACATGACAGGAGCATAAAGGAGGGAGGAAGTTATGGAGAAGGAAAAACTGACAGATGTGCCGCTGCATCAGATCCAGATCAAAGATGCGTTTTGGGACAAATACATCCGCTTAGTAAAAGATGTCATACTTCCTTACCAGTGGAACACGTTAAATGACAATGTAAAAGATGCGGCGCCAAGCCACTGTATCAAGAACTTTAAGATCGCAGCAGGCGAGGCAGAGGGAGATTTTGAAGGAGCTGTCTTTCAGGATACCGATGTTGCAAAGTGGTTAGAGGCAGTTGCATTTACCTTAGATTCATCCGGAAGAGATGAAAAGTTGGAAAAACTTGCTGATGAGACGATCGACCTGATCGGGAAGGCACAGTGTGAAGACGGATATTTAAATACCTACTTCACGATCAAAGAACCGGACAGACGCTGGACGAATCTGAAAGAAGGACATGAACTTTACACGGCAGGACACATGATCGAGGCAGCGGTTGCATATTACAATGCAACAGGAAAAAGAAAGTTCCTCGACATCGTTTCAAGATTTGCAGATCTGATCTGTGAGACATTTGGACCGGAGGAAGGAAAGTGTCATGGCTATCCGGGGCATCCGGAAGTAGAACTTGCTCTGGTAAAATTGTACCGGGCAACCGGACAGAAAAGATATTTAGACCTTGCGAAATATTTTATCGATACAAGAGGTGTGGGAGAAAATTATTTTTTCCAGGAAGAAAAGAAAGAAAAATATCAGCAGATATTTCCTGAATTTGCCGGATATGTACCGGAGTATTCCCAGTCACATCTGCCGGTCAGAGAGCAGAAGACAGCAGAGGGGCATGCGGTAAGAGCCGTATATCTCTACAGCGCAATGGCAGATCTGGCATATGAATATCAGGATGAGACATTATTAGATGCCTGTAAGACACTCTGGAATAACATGACAGAAAAAAGGATGTATATCACAGGCGGCATTGGTTCATCGGGACTGTTAGAACGGTTTACAACCGACTATGATCTTCCGAATGACAGAAATTATTCGGAATCCTGTGCATCCATCGGACTTGCAATGTTTGGAAACCGGATGGCGCAGATCACAAAAGATGCAAAATATGCGGACATTGTGGAGAAGGCACTTTACAATACAGTGCTTGCAGGGATTGCGATGGATGGAAAGAGTTTCTTCTATGTCAATCCATTGGAGGTATGGCCGGATAACTGCATCGAACGGACATCCTTGGAGCATGTAAAGCCGGTCAGACAGAAATGGTTTGGCGTGGCGTGCTGTCCGCCGAATATTGCAAGAACACTTGCTTCTTTAGGACAGTACATCTATGGAGCAGATGAAAATAGTTTATACATTAATTTATACATATCCAGTCAGACAAAACTTCTGATTGGAGAGACAGAGACAGAAGTAATAATGGAAAGCAGTTTCTTAAAGGATGGAACGGTAACGGTTCATCTGGAATCGGAAAAAGCTTCCAAAGGAACACTGGCACTTCGGATTCCCGGCTACACAAAAGAATTTACCGTGTGGCGCGGAACACAGAAAATAGAAACACCGCTCATAAAAAAAGGTTATCTTATGATAACGGATCTTGCAGCATCTGAGGAGATCAAAATATCCTGTGACATGAAAGCAAGATTTGTATATGCAAATCCGAAAGTGAGAGCGGATGAAGGAAAAGCATGTATCATGCGCGGTCCATTGGTATACTGCCTCGAAGAGACAGACAATGGAGAAAACTTAAGTTCCTTATATGTGGATACAAAAAAAGCGCTGACTGAAAACTGGGAGGAACAGTTGTTAGGTGGTGTGATGTCAGTGGAAGCAAAAGGAAAACGCATCTTAGAAGATCATTGGACGGCAGAAGAGTTATACAAAGAACAGCCGCCGGAGTTAAAGGATGTGACGTTAAAAGCAGTTCCTTACTGTTACTGGGGCAACCGGAAAACAGGGGAGATGGCAGTCTGGATCAGACAGCTGATCTGACAGAAAAACATGTATCACACGGAAGATCATCTGAAAACAGGAGATACTTTCGATCTGATAAAGAAAAACATTTGGGAGGTAAATGTATGAAGAAGAAGGTTTTAGCAGCATTAATGTGCGCAGCAATGACAGTGGGAATGCTTGCCGGATGTGGCGGTAATTCCACAGCAGGAAACAGCAGTTCCGATGCGGGGGAAGCAGCATCCGGTACAGAGAGCGCAGACAGCGGCGCAGGAAGAAGAGAGATGGATGTAGAGGGCGATGATGTCACAACACTTGAGGTCTGGACATTCATCGAGAACCATCAGGATTTCTACACCAGCATGGCTGAGAAATGGAATGAGGAAAATCCGGATAAGAAGGTTAAACTTGTTTTATCCAACATGGCATATGATGATATGCACAACAAATTATCACTTGCATTAGAGTCAGGAGAGGGTGCTCCGGATGTCGTTGATATCGAGCTTGGTAAATTCCCTGCATTCATGACAGGTGATATTGGATTAAAACCATTGAACGATGCAGTAGAGCCATATCTTGACAATGTAGTAGAGTCCAGATTACAGCTTTACTCCAAAGATGGTAACTATTATGGATTCCCTACACACGTTGGTACGACCGTTGCTTTCTACAACACAGAAGCATTAGAGGCAGCAGGTATTGATTATACAACCATTAAGACCTGGGATGACTTCAAAGAAGCCGGTGCAAAATACAAAGAAGCAACCGGAAAAACATTTGCAGCATGTGAGACAACTGCTCAGTGGACATTAAACTTAATGCTCGCTCAGAAAGGCGGAGATTACTTAAATGATGATGGAAGCCTTGCAGTAAACAATGACACCATGGTTGAATGTTTACAGACCATGAAAGATATGCAGGATGCAGGTGCTATGGACGTTATCGCCGGTGGACAGCCTGACAACGAGGAAGCATATCCGTTATACAACAGCGGTGATGTCGCAGCAGCAATCATGCCATTCTGGCAGACCAGCCGTTACTTAAGCTACATGACAGACCTTTCCGGTAAAGTTGCAATCGCAGCACCTCCTGTATTTGGTGACAACGATGCAGTAAAGACCATCGGTGGTGGTGGTACCGGTACAGCAGTTGTAGCATCCAGCCCGAATGCTGACCTTGCAGCAGAAGTATTCGCTTACATCAAACTTTCTGACACAGCAAACGTAGAAGTTTGGAACGTATTAGGATTTGACCCGGTTAACACAGCAGTATGGACAGACAAATCCGTAACAGAGAACCCGGATAATCAGTATGTACAGTACTTCAACACAAAACCATTTGATGCATTATTAGATGTTCAGGACGGCATTGGATTACTGACCTGCTATACAGATGAGAAGATGCCATCCATCAACAATATCTTCTGTACAGAGACTTTGAATAATATCTTCGAGTCCGGTATGGATGTAAAAGAAGCGTTAGACGAGGCACAGTCTGCACTTCAGAATGAATTTGGAGAATAAGAGACAGGTTTAAACAGGCAGGGATGTGGGGCAGATGTCCTGCATCCCGTTTCCTGTTATGAGGGAAAAGGGGGCATTACAGCATGAATAAAGTGAAGAAGTTTTTGTATTCGCAAAAAGCAGCACCTTATGTGTTTATTCTTCCATTTGTTCTGACAGTCATTTTGTTTTGGGTATTCCCGATCGCAAATGGTGTACTGTTAAGTTTTCAGGACGTCCTGAAAGATAAATGGGTTGGAATGAACAACTATAAGAGATTACTCTCTGATACATATTTCAGAAAAGCAGTCTGGAACAGTTTTAAATACATGGTGGGAACACTGGTACTTTTAATTCCGTTTCCAATGTTATTTGCAAGTATGTTAAACAGTAAACTGATGAAGGCGAAGGGATTTTTCAAGTCTGTTTATTTTATCCCGGCACTGACATCTGTTGTCGTTGTAGGTACAATCTTCCGTCTGATGTTTGGTGAGATGGATACGGCACTTGCAAACCAGATTTTAAATTTCTTTGGACATTCTTCCATCAAATGGCTGAAAGGTGAATGGACCGGATACTTTGCACTTCTCCTAGTAGCGTGCTGGCGCTGGACCGGTGTCAATATCCTCTATTTCCTTGCAGGGTTACAGAATATCTCCACGGATCTCTACGAGGCGGCTTCCATCGACGGAGCGACAAAGTGGCAGCAGTTTAAGAGCATTTCAGTACCGCTTGTAAAACCGACCACGATCTATGTATTAACAATTAGTATTTATGCAGGACTTTCCATGTTCCTTGAGTCTTACATGCTGTGGAAAGGTAATAACTCCCCACAGAATATCGGACTTACGATCGTTGGCTATCTGTATCGTCAGGGTATTGAAAAACGTGCAATGGGATATGCATGTGCAGTTGGTTTAGTACTTCTTATCATTGTTATGATCATTAATATCATCCAGCTTGCATTGACCGGAACATTTAAGAAGGAGGAGAGATAATATGGCAGCAGAATCTGTTGGAATGAGCCAGAAAAAGAAAGACAGGGCAGCAACCATCGGTATGATCATATTTTTTTCCATCCTTGCGATCCTTACCGTTCTGCCGATCTATCTGTTGGTATTAGCCAGTTTTAAACCGGGAAACTTCCTGCTTCAGTACGGATTAAACCTGAATCTGGATATCCCGCATCTGACACTGGACAATTACAAATTACTGTTCACCGGAAAACATGATTACTGGACATGGTTTGGCAACAGCCTGATCCTGACAGTCATCACAGTGATCCTGACCCTGGCGATCAGTGCATTCGTTGCATATGGATTTGCGGCCTATGATTTTAAGGGAAAGAATTTCTTGTTTATTATAGTGCTTTTGATCCTCTCTGTACCGTTTGAGGTTATTATGCTCCCTCTGTACAAGCAGATTTCAAGCTGGGGCATGATGGACAGCTATGTATCAGTAGTACTTCCGTTTTTGGCACATGCATCCACGATCTTCTTCTTCCGGCAGTATCTATTGGGACTGCCAAAGTCGCTGATCGAGGCAGGACGTATCGACGGCGCAACAGAGTATGGTATCTTCTTTAAACTGATCGTGCCGATCATGAAACCGGCATTCTCAGCGATGGCGATCTTAAATGGTATGAATGCATGGAACAATTATCTGTGGCCGTTATTAGTCATCCGTTCTGCAGACAAATACACACTGACCATTGGTCTTAATACACTGATCAACCCGTATGGTGATAACTACAGTCTGTTGGTTGTCGGTTCTGTATTTTCTATCATACCGATCTTTGTATTATTTATCTGCTTCCAGAAATACTTTATTGAAGGTATGACAGCAGGTGCGGTAAAAGAGTAAGATTTTAAGTGACAGGAGGAAATATACATGAGTAGAAAAGCAAAAATGGTACTGGATAAAGAATTTCAGATCGCTCCGATCGACAAAAGGATTTACGGTTCTTTTATCGAACACCTTGGAAGAGCGGTATACGAAGGAATTTACCAGCCGGGACATCCGTCTGCAGACGAGGATGGATTCCGCAAAGATGTGATGGAGCTGGTAAAGGAGCTGGATGTGCCGATCATCCGCTATCCGGGCGGCAACTTTGTGTCAAACTTTTTCTGGGAGGATTCTGTGGGGCCGGTTGAGGAGCGCCCGCACCGTCTGGAACTTGCATGGAGAAGTTTAGAGAAAAATGAAATCGGTTTAAACGAATTTTCCAAATGGGCAAAGAAAGTCAATTCTGATGTCATGATGGCAGTGAACCTTGGAACCCGCGGCATTGCAGATGCCTGCAATCTTTTAGAGTACTGCAATCATCCTTCGGGAACGAAATACAGTGACCTGCGTATCAGACATGGTGTGAAAGATCCACATAAGATCAAAGTCTGGTGCCTTGGAAATGAGATGGACGGACCATGGCAGATCGGACACAAGACAATGGAAGAGTACGGAAGACTGGCAGAGGAGACAGCAAAAGCAATGCGTCTGATCGATCCGGATATCGAACTGGTATCCTGCGGAAGTTCAAATCTGGATATGCCAACCTTCCCGGACTGGGAGGCTGTTACACTCAGTCATACTTATGATTATGTGGACTATATTTCCATGCATCAGTATTATGGCAACCGTGACAATGACAGCAATGATTTTCTTGCGCAGTCCGATGATATGGATACATTTATCCGTACAGTCATTGCAACCTGTGATTATGTCAAAGCGAAAAAACGCAGCAAAAAAGTTATGAATTTAAGTTTTGATGAATGGAATGTATGGTTCCACTCGAATGCCGCAGATGATGATATTACAGAAAATCATCCATGGCAGGTAGCACCTCCGATGTTAGAGGATATTTACAACTTCGAGGATGCATTGTTAGTCGGACTGATGCTGATCACGCTGATGAAACATGCAGACCGTGTCAAG
>ENA-OPSF01002467-OPSF01002467.1-human-gut-metagenome-genome-assembly--contig:-NODE-2467-length-11344-cov-3.172292_pt1 | contig 11344 bp, 10 predicted proteins | sample MGYA00241452_ERZ501896 | MGnify/ENA primary metagenome ERZ501896 (study PRJEB25962, sample SAMEA2042111) | human gut metagenome | biome: human gut; feature: human-associated habitat; material: faeces... | reverse complement strand
ATCGTGCCAACGTTCACGTGAGGCTTCGTACGCTCAAATTTTTCCTTGGCCATGGTGGCTCCTGAAGAACAAAAAATCCGATTAACTCGGATCAGATTGGACGTATTAAGGAATTCTGGTGCCCATGATGCGGATCGAACGCATGACCTCTCCCTTACCAAGGGAGTGCTCTACCACTGAGCCACATGGGCTGAATTTGGGACTGTCCACGAACTGTGGAGCGGGTGAAGGGAATCGAACCCTCGTCGTAAGCTTGGAAGGCTTCTGCTCTACCATTGAGCTACACCCGCTCAAGTTCGAGGACTATATCATTCCGCCCCGCGGAACTTTCCTGCTGAATTGCTGCAGCAGTATCGCTGGTGGAGGGGGATGGATTCGAACCATCGTAGGCGTAAGCCAACAGATTTACAGTCTGCCCCCTTTAGCCACTCGGGCACCCCTCCGTCGCGAGAGAATGAAATTATTACTGAAAGACAGTAAGCTGTCAAGAGTTACAGATAAAAATCCCGCAAAGAGGTATCAGGTCGCCTACCATGATGGTTCAACGTTGATTAACACACTCTTCAATGCCAGTTTTTGACAATCTCTCGCTAATCAGCATATTGCTGATGGCGGTGCAGTTCTTCATTGTTGTGAGCGTTGTGATCCGCGTCATCTTGACTCGGCATCCTCCGGGTTCTTCATTTGCCTGGATTCTGCTCACGGTAGTGTTGCCTTATGTCGGCTTCTTCCTTTATCTGATGCTGGGAGAGCGCCCCATCGGTCGTCTGCGTGCACGGCTTTTACGCCACGCAACACATTACTGGGGCAGGTTGTCTCAGGTCCGAAGCCCTCCGCTAGGCCCTCTGCCCTATCATCTCGTGCGTCACCGCACTTACATCCATTTAGCCTCCAAATTAGCCGGCATGCCGGTCATGGGCGGTTCTGCCGTTAGTCTGAAGGCCTCTGCAGCTGAAACCATCGCAGCTCTTCAAAAAGACATTCAAAACGCGCGCTACTCCATCGAAATGGAGTTCTATATCTGGGAGGAAGGCGGATCCGTTGACGTCATAATTGACGCTCTTTTTGCTGCCAGACGCCGCGGAGTATCCGTGCGGCTATTGGTTGATGATTTTGGCTCTCGAAACTTTTTGCGCTCGAATGCTCGACGAGACCTTGAAGCTGCTGGCGTTGAGATTGCTTCTGCCATGCCGATGAGGTTGCTTCAGCTCTTCGATCTTCAGCGCGCCGATATACGTCTTCATCGCAAAACAGTTGTCATCGATGGAAGCATCGCCTATACGGGAAGCTTCAACATGATCGAACCTCATAGTTATGCCGAAGCCAAAGTCATCGGATCCTGGATTGATGCCATGGTACGGATTGAGGGGCCTGGCGCAAAAATGCTTGAAGCCGTCTGGAGATTTGACTGGGCGCTTCAGCCTGACGGGACTCCATTAGATTTTGATGGTGACTTTTCACAGATGCGCATTCCATCAATGGGATCTGCCACCCTGGTTGCTGTTCCCTCAGGACCATATCAAAGCGGCGACCGCAACTTACTGCTCATCCTCGAAACGATTAGTCATGCCGAACACAGCCTCTCCATTACTACGCCCTATTTCATTCCGACCGAATCCGTAGTATCTGCGCTCCTCAACGCTGCGCTACGTGGAGTAGACGTCAGGCTCATCGTTCCCATCGAAGCTGACAATGCATTTGTCAATTGGGCAATGCGGCGCTATTTTGACGATCTGCTTCAAGGCGGCATCAGAATCCTGCGCTATCAAGGCGGGCTGCTACATACCAAATCTATTGTTGTTGACGATGAATTCGCCGTCTTTGGCACACTCAACATCGACAATCGGTCACTGCATCTCAACTTTGAGTTGATGATGGTGATTTTTGACGACGAGTTCGTCGCTTCCTTGAAGCAGCTTCACCGCACTTATGAAGCTAAGTGCATCGAGGTTTCACCACAAGAGTGGCGTCAACGCCCGCTTTCAAACCGACTTAAAGAAGGGGCGGCTTACCTCATTTCACCGCTTCTATAAATGGAAAGGCGCCGCAACCGGCGCTTTCCCATTCAGATACCTGTTAAGCGTTGGGCTTCCCGCCGTGAGTCTCTTTTTCGTTGGGCTGCGGCGGATTTTCTTCAATGTCTTCCACATCCTGCATGCGTCGGCATTGCGGCTGTCCGATTTTTGTTACGAGAACCTCTTCACGTTCATAAACCGTTCCCGACGGCTTCATCCCGCTGCGGAATTGTTCTCGGGCAGTGCGTTGTGCTGCCTCCATAGCCTCGCGGAAACGCCGTTCATCAGAGCTTTCCAACCCAAATTTGCGCTTAATCCAACCCCACAGGATGACCGCGCCAATCAACACAACGGCTGCGAGGAAAATCCCAGCAATCAGCGGCAGGAAAAAAATGATCAAGCCGATAACGATGGCAATTGCTGCTAGCCCTACAAGCAGGCTCAAAAGTGGGCTGCCGCCCGGCTGCGGGAAAATGAACATTGGCATACGGCCTATCTCCTTCGGGAGCTCTTTAGGGTCTGTTGGAAGCTCTATGCTGAATCTACTATTAGAAAAGTATATCGATCCGCAGAACAAAAGCGCTTGGCGCTGTTTCTACTATATGGGGACTAGATCTGTCCTTCCTTGCGTCATTATGCAAGCAATAGTTTCCACTTTACTGAACGAGAACGGCCATGAGAAGACTCGGGCATCCCTCCGTTCAGTTAAGATAATTGACTTTTCTAAAAGCGTACCGGCTGCCTGAATTCATCGTCGTTTCAGTGGCCTCGCCTAGATATGGAAGCTCCACAAACCAATTCCTTGCCGGATATTCAATCTTCCGGTGATCCTCGAAATATCCGCATCAATCGTGTCGGCGTTCGCGGAGTTGAACTCCCCGTTACCGTTGCTGATGAGGCTGATGTGCAGCACACAGTGGCAAGGCTCACGATGTCAGTAGCCCTTCCACCCGATCACCGCGGCACCCACATGTCGCGCTTCATTGGCATTCTGGAAGCTCAAACCGAGCCATATACAATCGAAGTCGTTCAGTCTACGATTCGAGCAATGCTCGCTGAACTACAGGCTCAAGAAGGCACCTTCGAAATTCGCTTCCCGTTCTTTCTGCGCAAAGCAGCGCCGATCAGCCGACTCGAAAGCGTAATGAATTACGAATGTGCTTGGACGGCTACTATTTCACCAGCTGCATTTGAACTGCGGCAGGAAACCATCACCCCAGTAACGAGTCTTTGTCCTTGTTCGAAGGAAATTTCTCGCTACGGCGCTCACAATCAGCGCTCCCGCCTGACAAGCTCTATTGTTCTGGCCAGTCCCATGAGTCTCAGAGAACAGATTGCGCTTTCAGAGGCTGCCGGGTCAGCGCCTCTTTGGGCTCGGCTGAAGCGCGCAGATGAAAAGTTTGTTACCGAATACGCCTACGACAACCCGAAATTCGTTGAAGATATTGTTCGGGACATGGCTGAATCACTCAATAAGGATTCGCGGGTAACGGCTTATCGTGTTGAGTCGGAAAATTTTGAATCGATTCACAATCACTCTGCCTATGCCTGGATCGAACACGATAAGCGTACAAAGACCAACTGATCCGCCACTTCACCCTCAGACGAGTAAAGAAACATGCTTGATCAACAAAAAGACGCCATTCAAAACCTCATCGTCCGAGCACTCGCAGCTCTCGATGTTGCGGACGTTGTCCCACAGCTCGAAAAACCCAAAGATCCGACACACGGAGATGTTGCCTGTACCGTAGCGATGCAGCTTGCGCGCCGTCTGAAGCAAAATCCCCGCGCAATCGCTGAAACGCTTGTTGCTGAGATGAAAGCTGATGAAGCATTCGCGGCACTGCTGGAAACTGTAGAAATTGCTGGCCCTGGGTTCATTAATTTCCGCGTGGCTCAAAATGCTCGTGCAGCAATAGTGAGTCAGGTGCTTCAGGAGGGTGAAAAGTTTGGCCGCAGCAACGAGTTTGCCGGAAAGTCGGTGTTGCTCGAGTATGTTTCCGCCAACCCCACAGGACCGCTGCATCTCGGTCATGCTCGTCAAGGTGCGTTAGGTGATGTCCTCGCCAATCTCCTTGACAGTCAAGGCTGGAAAGTTTCGCGTGAGTTCTATTACAACGACGCCGGTGTGCAGATTGGCAATCTCGCCATGTCTGTACAGGTCCGCTGCCGTCAGCTGCAAGGCGAATCTCTGGAGCTTCCAGAAAACGCCTATCACGGCGAATACATCGTCTCTATCGCACGCGATTTTCTGGATAAAAAACCCGTCATTCCGCACGGCGGCGAGCCTATTGAATCCACCGGAGACTACGGTGATACTGATCTGATACGCCGCTATTCCGTCGCCTATCTGCGCAATGAGCAAGATGACGATCTTTCTGCCTTAGGCGTTCGCTTCGATAATTTCTTTCTGGAGTCTTCGCTATACACCACCGGGGCCGTACAAAAAACGGTTCAGGCAATCATTGATGCGGGCTACACCTATGAAGCCGACAACGCGTTATGGTTGCGCACGACTGCATTCGAGGATCTCGGCAATGGCCTTCGCGATGACAAAGATCGCGTAATGAAGAAGTCCGACGGCACCTACACCTACTTCGTACCAGACGTCGCCTACCACCTGAATAAATTTAGCCGCGGCTACACCAAGGCCGTGAATATTCAGGGCACCGACCACCATGGCACTATTGCTCGAGTTCGTGCTGGCCTGCAGGCCGCTTCCAAGACTCTTGGGGTCACTATCCCGAAGACCTTTCCAGAATACATCCTCCATAAGATGCTCTCCGTTGTGAAGGGTGGCGAAGTCGTCAAAATGAGCAAACGCTCTGGCAATTATGTGACGCTGCGTGACTTGGTCGACTGGGCAGGGCGGGATGCTGCTCGCTTTTTCCTCGTTTCCCGCAAGGCTGATGCTGAATTCGTTTTCGACGTTGATCTTGCCAAGAAAAACAGTGACGAAAATCCCGTCTACTATCTGCAGTACGCCCATGCGCGCATCTGTTCCGTTTTTGCCAACGCTCTTGAGCAGGGCTACGAAATTCCGAACCGTGAAGCGCTCGCCACAATGGATCTCTCCCCCTTAAATTCGAAAGCCGCCGAAGCATTGATTGGTGCCGTTGCCGAATACCCCAATACGTTGCGTCTCGCCGCTCGCGACCATGCTCCGCATATCCTTTGCTACTACCTGAAGGACCTCGCTGCAGCCTTCCACGCCTTCTACAATGCCGAACGCGTATTAGTGGATGATGCTGTCGAACGCAATGCCCGTCTGGCCCTTCTCGCCGCAGCGCGTCAGGTGCTTGCCAATGGCTTGGCGTTGCTTGGCATTTCCGCCCCTGAACGCATGGCTCGCCGCGATGACGAGGCGGATGCTCAATAATTAATACGGAGTTCGAGATGGCAAAAAGCGGATTCGCCTCCGGCTTCGCCGGGTTCTTAATCGGGGTGGTAACCGGCCTCGGCGTTGCCGCCGGCGCCATGCTCGTGATTGCGAAAAGTCCCGTCCCTTTCGTTGACAAAGTCGACAAAGTTACCGCGGATGTCGACCCCGCCGCCAAACTAGCCGGCGCAGTAGATCCTAATGCAAGGCTCAATCAAACTGCAGGCGAGGAACCAACAGGAGAAACGGGACGTGTACAGACCGTAACCGTCGTCGATAAAGATCCAAAATTGAAGTCCGCCACCCCACCCACAGCGAATACCCGAGCAGCAACTCCTGCAGCTACTTTTTGGGTTCAGGTAGGGGCTTTTCGTCAGAAGGCTGATGCCATAAATAGCTCGGCAGCCCTGGGTATGCAAGGCATCATTGCACAAGTACAAGAAGGCGGACCTGCAGGTTGGCGTGTGCGCGTCGGACCGTTCGATAGCCGTCCGGATGCCCGTGAAATGCTCGACAGGCTTACCGATCAAGGTCTCTCACCCACCATCGTTGAGCAGAAATAACCGCTTGCCTGCTCCGCTCAGGACAGCGTTTTTTAAAAGGAAAACATTCCACCATGATTACTCGTCGTCAATTTGTGCTGGGCGCAGCAGCGCTCCCGCTCTCGGGCCAGCTTTTTGCCGCTCAAAGCTTTACTGCCGGAAAGGAATATCTGGTCGTCACGCCTTCGGCTCCCACCAGTCGGGACAAGATTGAAGTTGTGCTCTTTTTCGCCTATACCTGCTCACACTGTCTGCAGTTTGAACCGCATTTCGCGAAGTGGGCCAAAACAGCCCCTGCTGATGTTGCCATCCGCATCTGCCCTGTTGCTTGGCAGCCCAAGCTTGATCCTTTCACTCAGACCTACTTCTCTCTCGAAGCCCTTGGCCTTGTTGATAAGCTTTCCATGCCGTTTTTTGAAAGCGTCATCTATCAAGAACATCCCTACAATTTTGAAAACCCCTCGGCCGACATCTCTGATTTCATGGCCAAGGCCGGCGTTGACCGTCAAAAGTGGGAACAAACGATGCGCTCCTTCAGCGTGATGAATAAGACTCGTCAAGCTCGCCAGCTTTGGAATGCTTACCAAATTGACAGTACGCCGATGATTGGCGTAGGCGGTATCTATGCGACTGGCCCACATCTGGTTGGTACTCGTGAAGGCACACCTGCCTGCATCGACTACTTGATTGAACAAGTTCGCGCTCAGCGCAAGTAACGAGACCTTTATGCCTGAGGCGCCCGCAGGCTTTATGCTTGGGGCGCCTTTGCATATCTGCATTACCCACTCGGAGATTTCCTGTGCTCAATGTCTTCATTACCGGCGCATCTACAGGCATCGGTGCCGCTTTGGCTCGCCAATACGCATCCCGTGGCGCCGTCGTCGGACTCGTCGCCCGTAACCGCGACAAACTTGAGGCCTTAGCGGATGCACTCCCGGGAGGACGAGACCGAAACATTGTTCTCCCTTGCGACGTCACTGTTCGTGAAGAGGTTTTTGCGGCGGCTGAAGAGTTTGAGCGACTTTCCGGTGGCACTACTGTAGTGATCGCCAACGCCGGCATGTCTCACGGTGTCAAAACGGAATACCTTGAAGATCTTGATATGCTCGAAGACATCTACCGCCTTAATGTCTTCGCCATGGCCTATACCTTTCATGCCTTTATTGGCCCTATGAAAGCTAGGGGCAATGGTCAACTCGTAGGCATAGGATCTGTCGCCGGCATCCGCGGTCTTCCCGGTTCTGAAGCGTATTGTGCAAGCAAATCCGCTGTCATTACATATTGCGAAAGCCTTCGGGTTGAAATGCAGAAATACGGCATTCGCGTATCAACCATCTGTCCAGGTTTCGTCCGTACTCCGCTCACTGCCGAGAATCCTTATAAGATGCCGTTCATTATGGAACCCGAGGATTTTGCACGTGAAGCTGTCGAAGCCATTACAGCTCGCGCCCGCTATCGTGTAATCCCTTGGCAAATGGGGGTGCTTGCCAAAATTATGCGCTGCGTACCGGACGGCTTGTGGGACAAAATCCTCGCCAACCGCAAGCAAAAACCCCGCACAACAGCTCAGTAATTTTTAAAGTTCGTTGCCGACTATCTCCAGAATGCTATCTGCATAACGCTCGACTTTGCGGCGCCCCACACCGGGTATTCCTAGCAGATCGTCAATACAGGCTGGTTTTAACTTTGCTATTGCCACAAGCGTGCGGTCAATGAAGAGTACATAAGGCGGCTTACCCAACTCCTTCGCTAGATCACGCCGCCAAACACGGAGCGCCTCAAAAATCTGGCGCTCCTGGACCGAAAGCTGTGCGAGCATTTCATCACGTTCGGGAGACGAAAACCTCGACTGTTTCTGTGCTTTCGCCATTACTGTACGGCGCACTTCAATTTTCATTGCGCCGCGAAGCACATTGTTGGCCAACGCTCCTAAGCGCACTACATTGTGATTAGCTGAATCAATCCACAAAACATGGCGTGCAATTAACTGACGCATGACACTGCGCCACTGTTCAAGAGTCAGCTCTTTCCCAATTCCCCAGGTTGAAAGCGCTTCATGATCATGACGTTTTGTACTTTCGGTGCTCTCGCCTAAAAGGACTTTGATTACGTGCAAAGTGCCGAAACTCATATTGGATTTTTGCTGAATACGCCAAATACAGCTGATGATCATTTTGGCGGCAATCGTTGCATCCATCATCTGTGGCGGATCCACACAGTTGTCGCAGTTTCCGCAAGGCGTACTTTTTTCACCAAAATAGGCTAGCAATTGAACGCGACGGCAAGTACAGGCTTCAGCTAAACCCAACATTGCATCCAATTTTTCGGTTTCAATCTGCTTATGAAGGTCATCCGCGCCACTTTTGTCAATGAAATAGCGCTGATTAACCACATCCGCAAGCCCGTAGGCCATCCATGCATCGGATGGCAATCCATCACGACCAGCTCGTCCTGTTTCCTGAAAATATCCTTCAATGGATTTCGGCATATCCGCATGCGCAACAAAGCGCACATTGGGTTTGTCAATACCCATACCAAAAGCAATTGTCGCCACCATCACGATATCATCTTCGCGTTGGAATGCAGCAAGTCGCTCAGCTCGCTCCTCATTCGAAAGACCGGCATGGTAAAAGAGCGCATGAATGCCTTTACTGCAGAGATATTCGCAAATGGATTCGCATGTTTGTCGAGCAATGCAGTAAACAACGCCGCACTCCCCTGGATGCTCTGTCTTAATGAATTGCGCGAGCTGTGAACGAACATTTTTTTTATCAACGATACGATAAAAAATATTCGGTCGATCAAAACTTGCCACAAACTCTTTGGGATGCACTAAAAGTTTGTTAACAATTTCCTCGCGCGTTTTGGGATCAGCTGTTGCCGTGAGTGCAATTCTCGGCACATTGGGAAAGTGTTCCCGCAATATAGAAAGCGCTCCATATTCCGGCCGAAAATCATGCCCCCAGATGCTTACGCAGTGCGCCTCATCAATCGCAAAAAGCGATATTTTCACTTCGCTGAGCAGAGCCTGCATAGACGACATTAGTAGTCTTTCCGGCGCAACATAAAGCAGATCAAGCTCACCGCAACGCAGCCTTCTGCGAACATCCGCAGCAGCTTCCGGTGTCAATGTCGAGTTCAGGTACGCCGCACTGACGCCAAGCTCTTCCAAAGCATCCACCTGATCCTGCATGAGCGCAATCAAGGGCGATACCACCACTGCCACACCGTCGCGCAATAGTGCAGGTATTTGATAACAGAGACTCTTGCCGCCACCTGTCGGCATCAACACTAAAACGTCCTCGCCACGAACCACAGCGCGCACGACTTCTTCTTGGAAGCCGCGGAAGGCGTCGTAACCGAAAACCTGCTTAAGCGCTTCCTTGGGTGACGAATAGCGGTGCATGGAAACAGTGAAGTCTGTAAGGACAAGAAAAATTTGAATTCTAAAAGAGAAAGCCCCGTGCGGGAGACGACGTCTGTCGTCTTCCCCACAGGGCAGACTCAAACAAGCTCAGGCAGTCCAATCAGACGTCCTGCACGGTCATTTGGTTTAATCCGAAATATCTTTTCCTGCGAGGCGATCAGCCCGCTTGCAAGCTGCAATCGTAAAGAGTGCATCCGCTGACGAATTCAACGCCGTTTCGCATGAATCTTGAACCACGCCAATGATGAAACCGACAGCAACTACCTGCATAGCGGTGTTCTGATCAATGCCGAAAAGACCGCAAGCAAGCGGGATCAGCATCAGCGACCCACCGGGAACACCGGAGGCGCCACACGCACAGAGCGCAGCTACAAACGAAAGGAAGATCGCCGTAGCGGTACTCACTTGTACATCCAAAGAGAAGGCTGCAGCGAGCGTCAGCACCGTAATCGTGATGGCAGCACCCTGCATGTTCACCGTAGCGCCTACAGGAATCGAAATCGAATAAGTTGATTCTGGCAAATTCAGCCGCCGGCAGATTTCGAGATTAACCGGGATATTTGCCGCAGACGAACGCGTGAAGAAAGCCGCCACGCCCGATTCGCGCAACGGATATGGGTTGCGACGGATCATCAGCCAAACCAGGATCGGATTGACCACAAGGGCAATAAAGAACATTGTGCCGACCAAAACGGCAAGCAGCTTGAGATATCCCGCAAAAACTTCAAGACCCGTCGTAGCAAGCGTAGAGGCGACAATGCCGAAGATGCCAAAGGGGGCGAAACGAATCACCAAGCGAACAATAAATTCCACTGTTTTAGCGGCATCAAGCAGAACTTCACGCGTTGAGCTATGCGACTGACGCAATACAGCCCCCATGGCGATAGCCCACACGAGGATACTGATGTAGTTGCCACTAGCGATAGCATGCACGGGATTATCGACGGCCTGAAGTATCAAGTTACCGAATACCTCAGCAATGCCACCCGGAGTTGCAACAGTATCCTGCGCAGCCTGCAGCGTGATTTCTGTCGGCCACAAAAAGCTCGCGCCAACTGCGATAACTGCAGCGAGAAATGTTCCCACTAAGTAGAGAACGATAATCGGCTTGACGTGCATATTGCCTTGGCTGATATCACTCTGATTAGCAATAGAGGACATCACAAGCACAAAAACGAGGATCGGTGCGACCCCTTTCAAGGCCATAACAAACACTGTTCCCAAAAAGCCCACAGACTTGGCAGCATCGGGAAAAGTGAGGCCGAGCGCCATGCCTAGTATTAGGCCGACGAGAATCTGCTTGACGAGCGATGCCTGAAGGAAAGGCATCGCAAATTTAAAGACTCGCTTCATAGTAAAGAAGGCTCCGAGGACTTTTGATTTTTTGTAATGAATGGTGGCTACATGCAACCGCACCAAAGAGAGGCATTTCACCTCCTGCGTCGCTTAACACTAGCAATTCTTCCTGCTACTCGGCAGTCTGAACCTAAGTTGTACTGCGGACATCAGTCGACATATACCCTCATCAAAGCGCGTAAATATGATTTGCATTAATTTAGCTAGGCAATAATTTGCAGACCTCTCTCCGTCTGGAAATCGCATTCGCGTGCATGGCCTCCGACCGTTATTATGGTTACCCACTATCTTGATTCACGTTCGCTCATCCATGTCCCGATTGCCCGCCGTAGGTTTCATACTCGCCTGCGTCTTCCTTGACGCTCTCGGCATCGGACTCATTATCCCGGTGCTTCCAAGGCTAATTGGCACACTAGCAGCCAATGCCGATGCTCAGACTTCATGGTACGGCTCGATTATGGTGAGTTACGGACTCATGCAGTTCTTAAGCGCGCCAGCTATCGGCGCTCTCTCCGACCGCATTGGCCGCCGTCCGGTGCTCTTGACTGGAATCTTAGGACTGGCCGTCATGATGTTCGTGCCGGCATTCACCGACTCCCTGTGGCTTATTCTTGCGTCACGGCTC
>ENA-OPSF01002460-OPSF01002460.1-human-gut-metagenome-genome-assembly--contig:-NODE-2460-length-11371-cov-3.940703_pt1 | contig 11371 bp, 6 predicted proteins | sample MGYA00241452_ERZ501896 | MGnify/ENA primary metagenome ERZ501896 (study PRJEB25962, sample SAMEA2042111) | human gut metagenome | biome: human gut; feature: human-associated habitat; material: faeces... | reverse complement strand
TTGGCGCGTGATTCTGGTCAGCGAAGCTGACATATTCTTTACAGAATCACTATGCATCCTCGCGGAGCGTTTATCTCAGTCGGAGAATGGACTCCCACTGAGACAAACTTGCTATTACTTACCACCTGAAGAGGTGGGAGTCTTCTCGACTGAGATAAACCTCGCTGCCGTCTCCCCCAGCTTCATACTGTTGGAACCCTTGAACAGGACTGCATCTCCCTCACCGATCTGTGCATCCAGCCAGTCAAGCATATCTTCTTTTTCGTCCTCTTCAAACGAAACGACATGCAGATCCGGTTTGACTTTCTTTGCTCCCTCGGCGATCGCCTGCGCCAGTTCGCCATATACAACCAGGATATCGACCGGTTTTTCCGCCAGAAACGCACCAACTTCACGGTGGAACTGAATCGTATTCTCTCCCAGTTCCTTCATATCTGCCAGAACCGCAATTCTGCGTCCTGCCGGCAGGGAAGAAAGCACACCTATCGCCGCTTTCATCGAATCCGGGCTTGCATTGTAGGTATCGTCCACGATCGTATAACCATTTTTATGATAAATCTGCTGACGGTTCTTGAACCCGCCAAATTCAAGCAGCTTTTCCGCTGCATCGGCAAGCGGCACACCGTAGGCATCCGCAACCGCCAGGGCAGCCAGCGCATTCATGACATTGTGCTCGCCCATAACAGTCAGCTTCACCGGGACACGCACCTCGCCGTGTACCATCGTAAAGGACGGAAATCCATCCGGATATGAAAGATCCTCGGCGCGGTAGTCGTTATCTGCTCCAAGTCCATAACGGACGGTATGGCAGCCTGCTTTTGCATGCACGGTAGAAAGCATATCATTATCTCCATTTACAAACAGGATTCCGCCTGCCTTCATACCGTCCTGGATATGCAGCTTTTCTTTTAAGATATTCTCGCGGGAGCCCAGATTCTCAATATGCGTCACACCGATATTCGTCATGACTGCCGAATCCACCGCCGCAATCTCCGCGATCACCGCCATCTCGCCCGGCTCACTCATTCCCAGTTCAAGCACGCCGATCTCATCATTCTCAGAAATCTCCGAGATCGTGAGTGGCACACCGATCTGGCTGTTGTGGTTTGCCGGTGTCTTGAATGTCTTATATTTCGCTGAAAGCGCCGCCGCCACCATTTCGCGCGTCGTCGTCTTTCCCACGCTGCCGGTGATACCAACTAATGGGATAGAAAGGCGTGCCCGCAGGCAGCGTCCGATCGTCTGCAATGCCAGTTTCGTATCTTTCACCTGGATCAGCGCGCCGTGAAAGCCCTCCGGTGCCGCCTCATGCTCCGAAGTCAGTGCGGCTGCCGCCCCATTGTCCATCGCCTGAACCAGGAAACGATGCGCGTCTGATTTCTCCCCGATCAGCGGAACAAACAGATCCGCCCCGCGCATACTCCGGGAATCAATGCTGATGTGTTTTAACTCTGTATCTGCATCTCCGCAGAGCAGTGTTCCCGACACTGCTTCCACGATATGTCTGACTGTAATATGGTCCATATTTTGCCTCCAAATTGATTACATATGCAGCTTCTTCACCGTCTCCTGCACTACTTCCCGGTCAAGGAAATGATAGCGCACGCCCTCGATCTCCTGATAATCCTCATGCCCTTTTCCGATGATCGCGATGATATCGCCATCTTCCGCATGCGACAAGCTGTACTCAATCGCTTCGCGGCGATCCGGGATTTCAACGTATTTGCCGTCGGTTTTTGCAAGTCCGACCTTGATATCTGCCAGAATATCTCCCACTTTCTCAAAGCGGGAATTATCCGCCGTGATGATCGACAGATCTGCCAGCTTTCCGCCAATCTCTCCCATCGAGTACCGACGATCGCGCGCCCGGTTGCCGCCGCATCCGAAGACACAGACGAGACGCTTCGGCTTGTAGTCGCGCAGCGTCAGAAGAAGACTTTCCATGCTGACCGCATTGTGGGCGTAGTCAACGATCACGGTGCACTTTGCTGATTTATATACAATCTCCATCCGTCCATCGACCTGGATATGTTCCAGCGCATGGCAGACTTTCTCCTTCGGCAGGTCAAAGAAGCTGCACACGCCCGCTGCCGCCAGCGCATTGTCCACGTTAAATTTGCCCGGAATGCCGACGCGCAGATCGCTCTCATATCGTCCATGCGTCTGAAATTCGACGCCCACGAAATCATGTTCGCGTACATAGTGAATGTCATCCGCTGTAAAATCAGCCGCCTGTTCCAACGAAAAGGTCAGGATCTCTGCTGTCGCCCCTTCTACGATCGCATCAAAGTGCGGATCATCGCGGTTGACGAGCGCTGTCCGGCAGTTTTTCAAAAGCTGCTTTTTGTAGTAAAGATATTCTTCAAAACTTGCATGTTCATTCGGGCCAATATGATCATTGGAAATATTCAGGAAAATTCCATAATCAAAGAAAAGTCCGTCTACCCGGTGCATCAGGTAGCTTTGGGAAGAAACCTCCATCACGACGTAACGGCAGCCCTCTTCCACCATTTTTGCAAAATATTCTTGCAAAATATAAGATTCCGGCGTCGTATTCTTGGTCGGATAATGATTCTCACCGATCACAGCGCCGTTCGTTCCGATGAGACCCGTCTTCTGTCCGGCTGCCTCCAGAATCGACTTAATCATATAAGTAGTAGTCGTCTTTCCCTTCGTGCCGGTCACACCGATCGCCGTCATCTTCCGCGCCGGATAATCAAAACGTGCTGCCGAAAGAAGCGATAGCGCGTTCCGCCCATTCTCCACCTGAATGACCGTCACGTTCTCCGGTGCCTCAACCGGATGCTCAACCACCAGAACCGGCGCTCCCTTTTCAACCACATCCGGGATAAAGGTATGCGAATCGACGTTTGCTCCGCGCATACACACAAACACCGTACCCGGCGCCGCCTTTCTCGAATCGTAGACCACCTCGTCAACCTCCGTCTCCAGGCTGCCCTGCAGTAATGTATATGGCAATTCTTCCAGCCAGCTTTTAAGCTTCATAGGATACCTCCTGATTTTGATATTTTATAATGATTCCGCTTTTTAATATCCTTCTTCCATCATGTTCTCAAACTGCTCCATGCTCATCAGCACCTTACGCGGCTTCGTGCCTTCTTCCTCACCAACCACGCCCGCATCTGCAAGCTGATCCATGATACGCGCGGCACGGTTGAAGCCTATCTTAAACATACGCTGCAGCATGCCGATGGATGCTTTGTCTTTCTCAATGATAAATTTACCTGCCTGTGCAAAATAAGCATCGCGCTCACCGCCGCCAAAGCCTGCATCCATCGCCGTCGAACGGATCTTGGACTCAACCTCAGCGCTGTACTCTGCGGTCAGCCCCTCCTGTTTCAAAAATCCGACCACATCCGAAACCTCATTGTCGGACACAAACGCGCCCTGTACACGCTGCGGTTTCTGATAGCCCGACGGATAGAACAGCATATCGCCCTTTCCGAGCAGTTTCTCCGCGCCGTTCATATCAATAATGGTACGGGAATCCACTCCAGAAGAGACGGAAAAAGCAATTCTCGACGGAATATTTGCCTTGATCACACCGGTGATGACATTGACCGATGGTCGCTGCGTCGCAATCACCAGATGAATGCCCGCTGCACGCGCCAGCTGTGCCAGACGGCAGATCGAATCTTCTACTTCGCCCGGCGCTACCATCATCAGATCGGCAAGCTCATCCACGATAATGATGATCTGTGGCAGTTTCTCCGGTTTCTTCGGATCGTCGATATCCGCGATCGACTCAACCTTGGCATTGAAACCCTTAAGATCGCGCACGCCGTATTTTGCAAACTTCTGGTAACGGTCGGTCATCTCTGCCACCGCCCAGTTGAGGGCGCCGGACGCCTTTTTCGGGTCGGTCACAACCGGAATCAGAAGATGCGGAATACCGTTGTATACACTTAACTCAACCACCTTGGGGTCGATCATGATGAGCTTAACCTCGCTCGGCTTCGCTTTATAAATCACACTCATGATCAGCGTATTGATGCAGACTGATTTACCCGATCCGGTCGCACCCGCGATCAGAAGATGCGGCATCTTCGCAATGTCGCTGACAACCGTCTGACCTGCGATATCTTTTCCGACCGCGAATGCCAGCCGGGACGGATATTTCTTAAATGCCTCTGACTCCAGCAGATCGCGTAGCAGAACCACATGGTTCTCCTTGTTCGGAACCTCGATACCGACCGCCGCCTTGCCAGGAATCGGTGCCTCGATACGGATGTCCGCCGCTGCCAGATTTAACTTGATATCATCCGCCAGCGCTACAATCTTGCTGACCTTGACACCCTGCTCCGGGTGAAGCTCATAGCGGGTAACCGTCGGTCCACAGCTGATGTTTGTAACCGTCACGCCCACGCCGAAGTTCTGGAGCGTCTGCTGCAGCTTGATCGCTGTCTCCCGGTACTCCTGATCCGAGAAATCGGTCTGTCCCGTGCCACGTTTTAAAAGCGTCAACGGCGGGAATATGTATTCTTTCTGTACCTTCTTTTCTTCCTCTTCTCTGCGCTCGATCTGCTCTGGAACCGTCAGTTCCTCAACCGGAAGTGCTTTTCGTTCTTCCCGTCTCTGCTCCAGTTTTTTCTGTATCGCCTCTGTATCCGTCTCGATCACCTTTCCGGATGCGGTCACGACCGTTTTGGAGTCCTCCGGGACAAAGAAACTGCCCTTTGCCTCGCCCCGCTCCGATTCCAGCGTCTTATAATAGCCATCGATTGGTTCGGAATCCGTTTCCCCAGATATAGGTTCGTTCCATTCATCCTCATTCCCCATCGAAACGGTTTCCCACTCGTTTTCCGATGGCTCAAAGACATCCTGATGCCCTAAATCTGTATGAACCTCCTCTGCGGTCAAACCGGACGCCGCCTCCGCAGCCGTTTTCTCCCGTGTCTCTACCGGATAATAGCCTGGACCTTTCCGGCTCTCGCTGCCGGCAAACTCTTCCATCGTCCGGGTATCACGGCGTACATACAGGCGTTTCAGGAGCTGGTCGCTCGCACTGTCCTCTGCCTCTGCAGTCTCTACTGTCCGCGCCGTCTCGCGCTCCGATTCTTCCTGAAACTGGGATTCTGAACCATCGTATGCATATGGATCCTGCTCCGATTCCACCGGCTCTTCTTCGTACTCCACCGGCTCTTCTTCATACTCCATCGGTTCTGGTTCTACCGCTCCGCCACCGTGGAATATCTGCCCGCGAAATACATCTGCCGGATTCTCCTTCTCTACTCCCTGTCCGGAATCCTGTGCCAGATTTTTTCCCTCTGCCGGAACATCGGTCCAATCATCATAAGCCGCGGCCTCATCCTGCAAGTTTTCCTGCCTTCCATGCATCTCACGGAATTCCTCCGGTGCATCCTCCGGTCCCAGCACGGTTCCCTCCGGGACTCCTTCCGAGAAATTCCGCATCACTGGCAGCTCGGTCAGCTTGGCGCCCTCGAGATCAACGCCACGGACCCGCTGCTCCTCCCGCAGACGGCGTTTTTCTTCCTTTTTCTCCTCATGTATCTCACGGCGGCGGCTCATATCTTCTCTCGCATACTCATACGCTCTTCCGCTGCCCTGTTTAACGAAGTTTACCAGGGAACGCTCCGTAATGCACACAGCACCGAGTGCCAAAAGCACCAGTAGAATCAGAACTGCTCCGATCGTTCCCACTGTTCCGCACAACAGCAGCATCAGAATGCCACCGATAAAGCCGCCTCCACCTGCCTGCGCGTAATAATCGCCCAGATTCCAGTCCAGATGCTGACCGCCTCCCATGAGAAGCTGGGAAAGTCCGCAAAGTGCCAGAAGCACCTCGCCAACCGCCACCAACTTGGCTACGGCTTTCTGGTTGCCTCGGTTTGAAAGATAAAAACAAGTTCCCATAAATAAAAGGAATGGCACCAGATACCCCATCACGCCGAATACGCCAAGCAGAGTCGATCGCAGAAAACTTCCGACAAAGCCGCAAAGCCCGAAATTGCTCAAAAACAAAAGTACCGATATTGCAAATGATACAATAATCGCCACTTCCGTTCCCATAAATGCCCCTGTACCACTTTTCTCCACCGGCTCCGGCGCCTGGCTGGCGCGGCTTCGGCTTCCTGTTCCTTTCGCGGTGCCTTTTCCAGACGAAGCTTTCTTCTTCCCCCCACTCTTTTTCTCGTTCAGCGTCTCCTCCGCTTTCTTCGCCGCAGGGGACTTTCTGGATCGCCCGGCTTTTTTCTCTGTCCCAGCTGTCTCCCCGGCACGCTCTGTACTCTGTCTTTTCCTGCTTGTATCTGCCACCTGTCTCATGCCTCCAACATTTCCCATGTATCTGCGGTTCCTCCTGTTTCACAAAATACAGCCTCCCGCAGACTGCTTTTCTCATTTTACATTCTTATTATCTCATTCAGTATACCCAAATTCAGGGAAAAAAGCAACGCTTTCCTAAAATTTTCGCACGTATGTTCTACTTTCTTTTCAGATTTTCACTAAAATCCGTCTTCGTCATCCGGTCGTGTGCATCTATTTCTTGTTTCTTCCCATCGATCGCCCGGTTCAGCCATGCAAGCGCTTCCCGGATCCCGCCGCATTCATCGATCAGTCCCTCCTGGACCGCCTCCCCGCCAACCAGGACCGTTCCCAGATCTTTTGTCATCATCTCCGTATTGAGCATCAGGCTCCGGAGGCGCTCATAGGAGATCTGACTGTGTCCGGACACAAAGCTTAAAATACGATCCTGAATCATTTCAAAATAATCATACGTCTGCACGGCACCGATCACCATCCCCGTCATCCGTACCGGATGTACCATCATCGTCCCGGTCGGGACAATAAAAGAGTGATCGACCGCCACTGCGAGCGGCACACCGATCGAATGGCTGTCTCCGATGACCAGTGAAACGGTCGGTTTGCTGAGCGAAGCAATCATCTCCGCCAGTGCCAGTCCACAGCTTACATCGCCGCCCACCGTGTTAATCAGGACTAAAACTCCCTCCGTCTCACCGCTCTCCTCGATCTCCGCCAGCTTAGGCAGAATATGCTCATATTTCGTCGTTTTCGTATTGCCGGACAAATTTTCATGTCCCTCTATCTCTCCGATGATCGAGATTAATTCAATGTGATTGCCATTCTTTCCCGTAATATCCGTCTGTCCATTTTCACGCTTCTGAATCGGATCCTCCTGCGCCTGTTCCCGGCTTTCTCCCGCCTTATCTGCCTGCTTGTCCCACGCTTCATTTTCCCATTCCCTGTTTTCACGATTTGCCCGAATCATATTTTCCTCTTTTCTGCGCTCTTTCCACCTTACACGCGGATTCAATGTTTTTTCTCAACTGCCTAATTCATCCTTAGTATTCTGTCTTCCTATTATCTTTATTCACTGAAACCGCTTTTTATACAAACAAGGATGTGCCTTGGCACATTCGGGCGTCTCGCGCGGTCACTTGCGACATGTTTCTGCTTCGCGCGAGTGCGCATCCCCGCGATGCGTTTTTTATTTCATAGGACACAATTTCCTATGAAACAGAAAAAGAGAGCTGGGAAAAGCTGCCTTTTCTCCCTGCTCTCTTTCAAATATTTTTTATTGACTTTCCATGGAATTAATCGCCCAGTACATTGACGATCTTCGCCGGGGTACGGTAATTCCAGGTGGAAATCTTGATACCATCCCTTGCATTCGATGCATGGCACACGCGCCCGCCGCCGATATAGAGTGCTACATGGTTGATCGTTCCACCGCTGTTTGTGTAGAAGATCAGATCACCCGGACGCATCTGGGAAGAACTGATACTTCTTCCTGCTCCCGCCTGGGAACCCGAATGATGCGGCAGGCCGACGCCGAAGTGTGCCATAACCGACATCGTAAATCCAGAACAATCCGTACCATTTGTCAAGCTGGTACCGCCCCATACATACGGATTCCCAAGGAACTGAGTCGCGTAGTTTGCGATCTGCGCACGCTTGGAGGAGCCGCTTGAAGATGCTTTCTGGCTGCCAGAACCACCTTTACTGCTGCTCTTGCTTCCAGAGCCTCCCTTGCTGCTCGCCGCCTTGGTCTCAGGCTCCGGTGTCTCCTCAACCGGTGTAAACTCGATCGCCTCATTTAACGCATACCGGACATCGACAAATTCAGTCGCTACATAGGCACTCGTCTCATCCAGTGCAATCTGCACCCAGCCATCCTGCTGGCTCATAACCGAATACCGCTCGCTGTTGGAAATCTGCGTCCAGATCGGCGCGTCCGTGTTCGGCTCCGTACGGGCATTCAGACGGTCAGTTGATACGATCGCCATCAGCTGTGCAACCTGCAGTGCCTCCTGCTTCGCCGCATCTCCAGTCAGAATAAATTCGGATTTAACATAGCCAGTAACCGGACCGGACTTGATCTTATACCAGCCGCCATCCTCGGTCGTTTCCAGAATCTCACCACCGGACTTGCTCGTCATCTTACCGATGATCTTCGCATCCTCCTTCGGCTCCACGCGGATATTTAAGTAGTTATTGACATTGGAAATACCCAGATTGTCATACATATTGAGAACCATCGTCCGCAGATCCAGCTTACGCGCTTCATTTAACGCATAGCGCACATCCACATAATCCGCTGAAATATAGCCCCCGCTGATCTGAATCCAGCCGTCCTGCTCGCTGACAATGGAATAACGCTCATTTTTCAGCGCCTGTTCCAGCACCTGCGCGTCCTCACTCGGCTCACTCCGGATATTCAGCTTGTCAGTCGTGATGACCGCCATCTTCTTGACCAGCTCAAATGCCTCTGTTTTTGCCGCCTCGCCGGTCTGTACAAATTCTGAACTGATGTAGCCCTCCAGACCGCCGGAAGATACCTGATACCAGCCTTCCTGGGAATCGTCCAGAATCTCGCACGCACTGCCGCCCATCAGTTTGCCGATGACATCGGAGGTTGTACTGGCGCTCTCACGCATATTAAGATAACCAGATACATCCACAATACCCAGATTCTGGTAGGACTCGACTACATTTTTCTTTTCTTCGTCCTCTTTTGCCTGTTCCTCATCCTCCGGCAGCGTCTCTCCGATCACGGTTTCCTGCACCTCTGCCTCGGATGCCGATGCCACCCGGGCGTTTCCAGAACCTCCGAACGTACCGCCCTGTGCCAGCTTCACGATGATGACCACAATCAGCACCACGATGACCGCACATCCTCCGACCATGAACCAGTGCATCGGATCCTTGCCGTTTCGTTTCTGACGTGCTTTATGCAGGCGTTCTTTATAATCTTCTGTCTTTTGCTCTTCCATCTTATCCTCTCCCTATCAGTCTCCCAGCATATTGACAATCCGGTACGGATTCCGGTAATTCCAGGTAGAAATCTTGATGCCGCTTCTCCGGCTCGCCGCATGGACGATCTGACCATTGCCAATGTACATCGCCACATGGTTGACCGTTCCCTTGCGATTCGTATAGAAAATCAGATCGCCCGGACGCATCTTCGAAGAATCAATCTTCGTACCCGTCCGCGCCTGTTCCCGGGACACCCGCGGCAGGGACACGCCCGCCACATGGCTGTATACATACTTTGTAAAACCAGAACAGTCCACACCCGAATGCGGGTCATTACCGCCCCAGACATAACGGTTTCCGACAAACTGAAGCGCATAGTTGACAATCTGGGTCCGCAAGGATTCCTTTTCTTTTAATGGGGTAAATGGGATCGCCTCCGGCAATGCATAACGCACATCTACGAAATCAGTCGCCACATACGCACTCGTCGTATCGAGCGCAATCTCGACCCAGCCATCCTGCTGGCTTATAACGTCGTAACGCTCATTGTTAGAGATCTGCGTCCAGATCGGCGCATCCGTGCTCGGCTCCGTGCGGGCATTCAGGCGGTCGGTTGAAACGATCGCCATCAGTTCTGCAACCTCCATCGCCTCCTGCTTCGCCGCATCTCCTGTCAGGATATACTCCGCCTTCACATATCCAGTGACGGGACCCGACTGGATCTTATACCAGCCGCCGTCCTCGCTCGTCTCCAGAATCTCTCCGGCAGACTTGCTCGTCATCTTACCGATGATATTGCCATCCTCACTTGGCTGATCGCGCACATTCAAGTAATTATCCACACTGGAAATACCTAGATTTTTGTATAAATTCAGCACCATCGCACGCATATCCAGCTTCCGCGCCTCATTGAGTGCGTATTTGATCTCTGCATAATCCGTGGAAATATAACCGCTCGAAATCTGAATCCAGCCATTCTCCGGCTCACTCTCGACCACATAGCGCTCATTTTTTAATGCCTGACCGACAACCTCTGACTCCGTGTTCGGCTCTTTTCGGATGTTCAGGGAATCTGCCGTGATGAGCGCACGCTTTTCAACCAGTTCCAACGCTTTTTTCTTCGCCTCATCCCCGGTCAGAACAAACTCTGAGCTGATATAACCGGAAATACCGCCAGATTCGACCTGATACCAGCCTTCGGCTGAATCATCCACGATCTCACACGCACTGTCGCCCATCAGCTTGCCGATGATGTTGCCATCCGTGCTCGCCGTCTCACGCATATTCAGATAACCGGACACCTGCACGATACCCAAATTTTTATAGGAAGCTACCACTGCTTCTTTCTCTTTGATCTCCTCCGCTCTGGACTCTTCGGATGCCTCGTCCTTCGAAAGCTCTGATGCTGTCGCCGCCCCATTCTTTGCAGTTCCGGCTCCCGCCTGACGGCTGAGCAGGGACTTGCCTGCAAATGCTGCAACTGCAAGAGCAATCACCACCCCTGCTGCTATCACTCCGAAGCGCAGATTCTGACTCTTATCTTCGCCCTGGCGCCTGCGCGAATGTCCCGCGGATTCCCGGACCGGATTTGGTGTCTGATCCTGAGCTGGCTCTGATTCCTGACTCTGAACTGCTTCCGGCTCTTGAATCCGCTCCGCCGCTGGCACCTGTTCTGACTCCTGCGTTTCTTTTTTGTTTTCTTCTTCTAACATATGGATCGCTCCTGATTTTTCTTGAAATTATGACTTAATATCTTAAACGTAATTTTTATTTTATCATATTCGTAGGGAATTGCCAAGGAAGGATGTGGAGGAAAAAATGAATTTTCTATGAATGAATTATTACAGAAGTGTTAAGTTGTATATAAACGGTTAAGTCGTGAAAGGGGGAATTAGTTGGAAATATGGGAGGAGAATGCGCGGCTGCTTAGTCCGAAAGAATGCCCTCCGACCGCTCGCGCCGCCGGAGGGCATTCTTTCTCACTTATAGTCGTGGTTTTTAATTTGTTGACCCACTTTTCATTCCGTATACTTTTTGTCTGTTATCGGTTATTGATTTTATTCAAGTCGAACGTCCGTGAGACTTGGCGCGTGATTCTGGTCAGCGAAGCTGA
>ENA-OPSF01002459-OPSF01002459.1-human-gut-metagenome-genome-assembly--contig:-NODE-2459-length-11381-cov-4.168903_pt1 | contig 11381 bp, 10 predicted proteins | sample MGYA00241452_ERZ501896 | MGnify/ENA primary metagenome ERZ501896 (study PRJEB25962, sample SAMEA2042111) | human gut metagenome | biome: human gut; feature: human-associated habitat; material: faeces... | reverse complement strand
AAGTACATCTGGGTAATGTTCATTGATAAAATGTATACGTTCCTCATCTTTTTCACACATAATAATGTGTTTCGGATGCTTTAGCACAACACATAGTAATGTGCAGATACCCGTCGGTCCTGCACCGATGATCAGTACAGTGTCGTCTTCTGTAATCTCTGAAATACGAGTTGCCCAATAACCAGTAGCCAGAACATCTCCAACGAATAATGCCTGTCTCTCTGTAACTTCGTCTGGAATCTTGTTTAAACCTTGATCTGCGAACGGCACACGCACATACTCAGCCTGACCGCCATCGATACGGCAGCCAAGAGCCCAACCGCCATTTTGATCAGTACAGTTATTGACATAACCTTTTTTACAGAAATAACATTCACCACAAAATGTCTCCACATTTACTGTTACTCTGTCTCCCGGTTTAACATGAGTAACAGCACCTCCAACTTCTTCAACAATTCCAACCATCTCGTGTCCAACAGTAATTCCAGGAACTGCACGTGGAACACTTCCATGCTTGATATGTAAATCACTGGAACAGATACTCGCAAGCGTTACCTTTACAATAGCATCTCTTTCATGCATAATTACCGGTTTCGGTTTTTCTCTCAATTCAAATTTTCCTTTTGATACATACGTATAAGTCTGCATTATTTTCCCCCACCATTTTTAAATAATATAAAGCTGTTTACTCTTTCGGATTATCTCCATCCCGATAAGGCACTGTTGCCGCCGGAACAACCGCCGAAGCTGGCTCTGTATGTATATCCTGATCATCAAAAAAGATATGTGCCCCAAATGCTGCAAGCACTTCTGTCTTGCTAACCCCACCAAGGAAAAATACTTCATTAATGGATACACCCCAATTGCGAAGTGTTTTCACTGCACGTTCATGCGCAGGAGCATTTCTTGATGTGACAAGTGCTGTTCGGATTGGCTGAATATCTTTTTCTTTAAACATCTGCTGCACATAAGACAGTTTTGTCAGGAAGTTAGCAAAAGGCCCTTTTTCCATCGGCGTGTTCGCATTTGCTTTCTCATGCTCTTCAAATGCCTGTATTCCTTTCTTCTGGAAAATCTTTTCAGATTCAGCAGAAAATAGTACTGCATCTCCATCAAAAGCAATACGGATCTGATCAATCTTTTGCTTCGGATCAGCATGTGCTTCACCCGTAAGAATACGACCTGCAGCAATCCCATCATTGATTGCCGACTGTACATCATCTGAATTCGCCGACAAAAACAAGTCTGTCTTAAAAGCCTTTAAATAAGGAGCTATTTCTGCACCGCTTGTCAACGCAGCTCTCGTAATATCCAAACCATAATACTGTATAGAATTAAAAATACGAAGACATGTATTTGCATTATTCCGTGACATAATAATCACTTCCACCAGTCTTCCAAATTCTGTATTATTCAGCTCTAAAAATGCTTTGATCAATTGAAATGCTGCACCCTTTTGAAGGATCTCATTCTCATGTGCTACCTGATAAGCTTCATATGCTTCAACACCTTGTTCTTCAAATATTTTATTCTCCTGTTCAAGATTAAATAAAGCTCTTGAGCTAATCCCTATTACAAGAGGTTTTGATAAATCATACGGCATTTTTACCACCTCCGATTAAGAAAAGAATCATATATATATCACATCTTTCTTACATTATATGTTTCCATCTTACGAGTTACAAGTAAAAATATATAGGAAAAGATTGCATTTTTATGAATTTTCAATGTAATCTCAATAAATTTTCAGTCTATTTTTTGAATTCCACTGCATGTTTTCTTTTCCACAATGGAAATAAATTACGCTGACATACATAATTCTTTCGTTCATCTATCGCAATCGCGTGAAAGAAGGTCTTCCACATATCTGTATACTCATCCTCATAATCTTCTGTCTTTCTCAACGTCTGAAATTCTTCATCTGTCAGATATCGCAGATAGTTCTCTCCGTCTTTTGAATGAACACAGGCCGTTTTGCGATTATCATCTATAATCATCCAATGCTCTGAAGGCATACGATCTGCAAAATGTCTGCCTACCAGCATAATGACATCACTTTTCGGCTCTAGATGACTGACATAAACATTGCTTGAGTTCAACCGATCAAATCGTGCAAACTCTCTAAAATGATGGCTCTCATTGGACACTTTACGACGCAATTCCAGTATCCGCATCACATACGGATTCGCATATTGCTGTAGTACACTCTCTCCAGTTTTGAATCCGACACGAAGGAAATTATAAATTGCCTGCAGTGCATCTTCCTCAACAGACAAAGTCGCCAGATAGATATTCAGATATGCCTCATCCGAAATCTCTCTCCGAATCGAACGAATTACCTTTTCTGCTTTGGAAAGATCTTGGTCTATATGAATATATTCATCAAATATCGTTTGTTGAAATACTGGTTCTTTCTTTAATTGTATTTGGTCATGGCCAATCCGCAAAGCTTCAGACCAAGCATCATAGATACAAGTCATGATATCTTCCAAACGGTCTTTACAAGTAAAAATCTTCATTAGCATACTCCAAAATCTGTCAACGTCATCTGTGTAAATGACTCATTCGCATGTTGTGTGTTCCATATATCCTTCGTGTCTACACTAATTAGTTGACGCGTAATATAAGATGCCTCAATAGGAGTATGATACATCTGTTTCCCACCACACGTGATGAAATAATGTGCACGCTTTAATACTACTCCCATCTTCTTTAGACTATCATAATCAAGTCTGCCATAACGTCTTGCATAGGTGATACGACTCGCTGATTTAGGCCCGATTCCCGGAACACGAAGCAGTGTAGCATAATTCGCTTTCTCTACTTCTACCGGAAACTGCTCCAAATGGCGCAATGCCCAATCGCACTTCGGATCAATCATTTCATTGAAATTCGGCTGCTCTAAAGACAATAATTCTCCTGCCTGAAACCCATAAAATCGAAGCAGCCAATCAGCCTGATATAATCTGTGCTCACGTAAAAGCGGTGGTGGCGTTCCTATCTCCGGCAATACCTTGTCTTCGTTCAAAGGAATATATGCTGAATAAAAGACACGCTTCAAATCAAACCCCTGATACAATGCCTGAGTCGTCTGCAACAACGTATAGTCACTCTCACCTGTCGCACCAATGATCATCTGCGTGCTCTGTCCGGCCGGAGCAAAGCTGCGCTTCAATTGTGACATGTCACGCGGTGCCAATTGATTCGCATTCTCCCATGTCAGTGCATGATCCGGTGAGGTATATCTTTTATAAGATTCTAATCGATTCATCTGAGAATCTTGAGAAATTGCTGTATCATTCTTCTGAGCATTCAAGCACTTAGAAAAATGCTTTTTCGAAGCATCAGAAAAAATACCTGCATTCAAAAACTTATTTCCACCACTTCGCTCCATATAAGCTGACTTTCCAATTGCCATTCTATGAGATGCAATCGTACTCTGCACCTTCCCCATAGGATTCAGAATGTTATTCATGGTCTTGTTTGGAGCCAATGTATGCAATCCTTCTTCCGTTGGTAATTCAAGATTAACACTGATACGATCTGCAAGATATCCTGCTGATGCAATCAGCTCGTCCGAAGCTCCCGGAATCGTCTTGATATGAATATAACCATTGAAATGATATTTCGTCCGAAGCAACAATAACGTCTCGCACATCTTCTCCATCGTATAAGTCGGATTCTTTAAGATTCCGGAACTCAAAAACAGACCCTCGATATAATTACGCTTATAAAATTCTACTGTTAAGTCACAGATTTCTTCCGGAGTAAAAGTAGCCCGCTTTACATCATTGCTCTTACGATTAATACAATACTTGCAATCATAAGCACAATGGTTCGTCATTAAAATCTTAAGCAAGGAGATACATCTGCCATCTGCCGCAAAACTATGACAAATGCCGCATGCCTCTGCATTGCCGAGCTCTCCTTTCTTTCCCCGCCGGCTTGACCCGCTTGATGTACATGCCACATCATATTTTGCTGCGTCAGCAAGAATCTGCAGCTTTTCTTGTGTTGTATAATTACTATTCCTAATATCTGTATTCATATTTTCATTATACAAACATTCGTTCGGTAATGCAAGTGTTTTTCGAACAAATGTTTGTATATGATCATTCAAAAAAATATCGTAATAGTCTTATTTCCATGTTTTTTATTTCTGCATATTATTTTTCTACCAATATATATTCCATTTGTCTTTCTTTTGTTCGCATTCCCATTTTTTCATAAAATTTCTCTGCTGAAGTATTTCCTGCCCATACATTCAATGTCACTTCATAGCACCCTATCTGTTTCGCTTCATTTTTTACATATTCAAACAGACTTTCGCCAACATGCTGACCTCGAACCTCTTGACTGACACAAAGATCATCAATAAAAAACGTCTTAAACGGAACCATGTTGTTTGAAAAAGGCTGCTCTTGTAATTGACAAAATGCATACCCTACACAAACATCATCCTCATTCACCGCAACATATATTGGCTTTTCTTTATGTTTCAAAAGCTCTCTCAATTCGTCTATCGTATATTTGGTCGTGCCCGGAATAAAAATATCAGGCCTTATATCTGCATGAATTTGTAACACTTGTTCTAATAACTCTAAAATTCTCGGAATATCTTTTTCTTTCGCTTTTCTAATAATCATTTTTACCTCCATCCATTCTCATTCTTCTGCAAAACATTTATCTACTGTTCGTTTATCACGCTCTATCTTGTTATATCAAACATTTCCCTGCAAATCATTTTTCCACATGATGTTTTGAAAATATTATGATAGGCTTTTAAAGCCGCTTCTTTCGATAAACCATCTTCCATAATATTCACCAGGAAATCAGCCTCTACCAATATCTGATAATCTATACCATCAATATTATTATACGTATGATGATGTGCAATCAAATACTGCACCCGCTCCGATACCTCTTGTTCAAATCCTAATTTTCTAAGCAGCTTTTCTGCTATTGCAGGACCTTCTTTTTCTTGTAGTTTTCCATTGCAATCACCATATTTTTCTTCACAGAAATGAATTCCAATATCATGTGTCAAAGCTGCTGCTTCAATGGTAAATAAACATTTCTTATCTACATTCTCCGTTTCTGCTATCAATTTTGCATAACTATGCACTTTACAGAAATGTTGAATTCTCTTTGCATCTCCTTTATATAATTCAATCATTGCCAAATGTAATTTATTTATCATCTAAAATTTCCTCCTCTTGCACATTATAATAATTCTCAAATTAATCCTATATTTCCCGTGGTATACATCACATTTTCCTTGTTGAATCCACATCATTAGAAACCATTAATTCAAAATGATTTCGATTTGTTTTTATAAAACCTTCTTTTTGTAACTTTGATATCTCCGTAGACATTGCCGCACGGTCAATGCACAGATAATCTGCCAACTGCTGCCGGTCAAAAGGAATATCAAAGGATAACGACGAATGTCTGATAGACTCTGTCGACAGATAGGACAATAGTTTGTCCCTTGTCGTTCGCTTGCCCACATGTGTGATTTTGTCGTTCAGGATCAGTATCTTATTTGCCAGGACACTGACCAGGTTGCGGATCAGCTTCTGATGGTGTTCGCATGCAGTCGGGCAGGAAATCAGAAGCCTTTGGACATTTAGCAGAATAATCTCACAATCCGTATCTGCCACCACACTGACATTCAGAACAGCACCCGGGCTTGCTGCATATGGCTCACCAAAGAAATCACCGGTATGACATTTCGACAGAATATTCCGATGCCCCCAAAGGTCTTCCTGAATAACAAGAACACAGCCAGACACCACAAGTCCCATTACCTCAGTAGAATCTCCTGCTCTGAAAATATAAGAATCTCGTTTTTGGGAAACTGCTGTTGCTTTTACACAATGCAGTATAGATAATATCTCGTTATCAGTAAGGCCTGTAAAGAATGGACTGTTTTTTAGAATGGGTAAATATTTTTTCAAAATCATTCCTCCTTGTTGGAAATCAAACATACAAGTTGTATTTATCATACTATAATGCTGACAGAAACAAAAGTTAAATCTATTGACGGAGGTAAAATGATAAGAAAGATTATTCGAATCGATAAAGAAAAATGCAATGGCTGCGGCGCCTGTGCAGATGCCTGCCACGAAGGTGCCATTGATATCATTAATGGAAAAGCAGAATTGGTGAGAGAACATTTCTGTGACGGACTGGGGGATTGCCTCCCGGAGTGTCCCACAGGTGCCATTTCCTTTGAGGAACGGGAAGCACCTGAATATGATGAAGCGGCTGTGAAAGAAGCACAGAAAAAAATATTTGCCAAAAATCAGGCAATAACTGCTCATGCCGGCTGTCCCGGGTCTAAAAGCATGCAGATTCAGCGATCAGAAATACCCAAATCAGAAAAACCATCTTCAACCACAGGTCAGGTATCCAATCTTCAGAACTGGCCGGTACAGATTAAGCTGGCACCTGTCAGTGCCCCATATTTTAACGGCGCAAAGCTTTTAATCGCAGCCGATTGTACTGCTTACGCTTACGCAGGCTTTCATCAGGATTTTATCCGAAATAAGGTAACATTAATCGGCTGTCCTAAATTGGATCAGGTGGATTATAGCGAGAAACTGACTGCAATAATCCAAAATAACGATATTCAAAGTGTGACGATTGTAAGAATGGAAGTTCCATGCTGTGGCGGACTTGAGATGGCAACCAGAAAAGCACTTCAGAATAGTGGAAAATTCATTCCCTGGCAGGTTATAACCATAGGTATTGATGGAAATATTATAGAATAAAGGAGGATACGACAATGGATAAAAAAATGTTTTGTTATCAGTGTGAACAGACAGTGGGATGCACCGGCTGCACAGGAAATGCAGGTGTCTGCGGAAAAAAGGCAGGCACTGCCAAATTACAGGATGAGCTGACAAGTGCGTTGATCGGTCTGGCAAGGGCTGTCGATAGCGCAGCAGCTATTTCCAAAAGTACCAGTCAGGTCATAATTGAAGGACTGTTTACTACCGTTACAAATGTGAGTTTTGACGATGCAGCAATCGAAAATATGATACAAAAAGTCAGAGCAGAAAAAGAAAGACTGGTTCCTGGCTGCAGTAAATGTCAGTCACCTTGCGGTAAATCAGACGAATATGACATGCAGCAGCTGTGGAATGCAGATGAAGATATCCGCTCCCTGAAGTCCCTTATTCTTTTCGGGATTCGCGGAATGGCAGCCTATGCTTATCATGCAAATGTTCTAAATTATGAAGATGCCGAAGTAAACCGTTTCTTCTGCGAAGCATTATTTAAGATTGGTTATGAAGAAAGTGTGGATACACTGCTTCCTACTGTACTGAAAGTAGGGGAAATCAATCTGAAATGTATGGCACTTCTTGACAAGGCAAATACCAAAACCTATGGAACACCGGAACCGACTACAGTTACACTTACCGTAGAAAAAGGACCATTTATTGTAGTAACCGGTCATGATCTGAAGGATCTGCAGCTTTTACTTGAACAGACAGAAGGAAAAGGAATCAACATCTATACCCACGGTGAAATGCTCCCTGCCCATGCCTATCCACTCTTAAAGAAATTCTCTCATTTAAAAGGAAATTTCGGAACTGCATGGCAGAATCAGCAGAAAGAGTTTGATCATCTTCCGGCTCCGATCCTTTACACCGCCAACTGTCTGATGCCGCCAAAAAGCAGTTATGCTGACAGAGTATTTACAACAGAAGTGGTTGCTTTCCCAGGCGCTGTTCATATCGACGAGAAGAAAGATTTCACACCGGTTATTGAAAAAGCACTGGAACTGGGTGGTTACACAGAAGATCAGACACGCACAGGCATCAACGGCGGTACGAAAGTGACAACCGGTTTCGGACATGCAGCCATTCTGTCCCATGCAGATACTGTAGTAGAAGCAGTAAAATCAGGCGCTATCCGCCATTTCTTCCTGGTTGCCGGCTGTGATGGTGCCAAACCAGGTCGAAACTATTATACGGAATTCGTGAAGCAGACACCTTCTGACAGTATTGTTCTCACCCTGGCATGTGGAAAATTCCGTTTCAATGATCTGGATCTGGGAGAAATCGGTGGTCTGCCAAGACTGATGGATATGGGCCAGTGTAATGATGCTTATGGTGCGATCCAGGTTGCTGTAGCACTTGCGGATGCATTTGGATGTTCTGTAAATGAGCTTCCGCTTTCCTTCGTTCTCTCCTGGTATGAACAGAAGGCAGTCTGCATCCTGCTGACACTTTTACACTTAGGTATCAAAAACATCCGTCTTGGTCCTTCTCTTCCGGCGTTCCTGTCTCCTAATATTCTGAACTATCTGGTGGAAAATTATGGTATTGCACCTATCACCACACCGGAAGAAGACATCAAAGCACTAATGAACCAGTAAAATAAATTTTTCAAAATCTTCGCAAATCAACAAAGCCGATACAGGATTCCAAAGTCCCGCATCGGCTTTATTTATGGGTCTGAAGACTCGGATCTGCCGACAACAATTTTAAACATGTGCAGCGATATTCTGATGGGGTTAAATGATAACGTTTTTTAAACAATCTGCAAAAATAATCAACGTTATGAAATCCACTTTCATAGGCGATCGTTTTTACTTTTTTATTCGTATTTTTCAATAACCAGGAAGCTGCCTGAAGTCGATATCCTATCAGATAATTAACCGGTGTAGTATGTAAAAACCGGTGGAACAAATTAAGTGCAGTACTTTTGCTGATTCCTATATGTGAAGCAATTTCATCCAGAGACAAATTATGATTATAGTTTTCATGTATATATTGCATGATTAACTGCACTCTTTTCTGTGCAACTTCATCAACTGTCTGTACATCTCCTTTATCAGATAACTTTACATTTTCATAAAAAGTCAGCCATAAATCCTGCATCAATGCCAAAGTAGCAAGTTCTCTTATTTTCTCATTTCCCTGTATTTCCATTATTTTTATCATAGTTTGTATAATCTTTGTCTGCCATAGTTCATCAGTCTGAAAACGCTGGAAATATATATTCGATGAAATGATTGGCAAGATATATTTCTTATAGATCAGGCTGTTCTCCGGTGCAATAAATTCCGGCATACATACAAAGTTAGGAATGATACCACCTGATGATGCGTAAAAGCGGTGCAATATTTTAGAATTAATAAAAATTGCTTCTCCTTCTGACAATATAATCTGTTTTTCTCCTATTCCGCATGTAACTTGTCCGGACTCGACATATAAAAACTCAAATTCTCTGTGCCAGTGCCACTCAATACAATGAAAATCAAACAATTCCAGATTATCATAATAATACTGGAATGGATAGTCACTGCTTCCATGCTGTTTAATTTCCATGAACTCCTCGTCTGTAAGTATCTTATTATATATTTTATTATAATCCATCTCCATATCACATTCTTTCTTTTTTACGATATTATACAGTATTTCTACAATTTAATTCAATGTATATATCTAATATTTGCTATATAATCAAGCAAAAAAAGAAAAGAGGTATACTTATGATTTTTAAATGTAGAAATTCTATAAAAAAAACAGACTACCATAAGACAAAAATCGCCTGTTATATGGGGTTTATCACACAGGCTATTGCGGCAAACTTCGCACCGCTTCTTTTTTTGAAATTTCACAGTGACTACCATATTTCTCTCGGTAATATTGCTCTGATATCCACTTTCTTCTTTTTCACACAGCTTCTGGTTGACCTGTTCTGTGCCAAATTCGTGGACCATATCGGGTATCGTGTGTGCATTGTTACATCAGAAATATTTTCTGCACTGGGTCTGCTTGGACTGTCATTTTTACCTGATTTTTTACCTGATCCTTTTATTGGAATTATATGTAGTGTTATTGTTTATGCCATCGGAAGTGGTTTAATAGAAGTACTTTGCAGCCCTATTATCGAGGCCTGTCCGTTTGAAAACAAAGAAGCAACTATGAGTCTGCTCCATTCGTTTTACTGTTGGGGAGCTGTTGGGACAATTTTGATTTCCAGCTTATTTTTCCTGATATTTGGAATAGACAACTGGAAATGGCTCGCCGTAATATGGGCAATCATTCCTGCAGTTAATACTTATAACTTCATGACCTGTCCCATTGAACCTCTGGTTGACAATGGTTCTGGAATGGGAATTAAGAATCTGTTTTCCAAACCATTTTTCTGGGTTGCAATATGTCTGATGATCTGTTCCGGAGCTTCTGAGCTTGCAATGGCTCAATGGGCATCTGCTTATGCAGAAGCTGCACTGGGATTGTCAAAAGCCCTGGGAGATTTAGCAGGTCCATGTATGTTTGCAGTAACAATGGGAATCAGCCGTATAATTTTTGGGAAATATGGAGAACAGTTAGATTTAATGAAGTTTATGAGTGGTTCAGGCATATTATGCGTTGTCTGTTATCTACTTGCCGCTTTGTCATCCAGCCCGATTATCGGACTTATCGGTTGTATTGCATGTGGATTTTCAGTTGGAATCATGTGGCCTGGAACAATCAGTATTTCCTCAAAAACTTTTCCAACAGGTGGAACGGCTATGTTTTCTCTTCTTGCCATGGCAGGAGATTTAGGTGGCAGCATTGGACCTGGAATTGTTGGTCGTATCACCCAGAATGCCGGAAATAATATTAGGATCGGCATGGGATTCGGACTTATTTTTCCAGTAATTCTATTGTTTATGTTATTCCTGCTGTATCGGAAGAAGATATCAAAGCACTGACTTATTGATTGTAATTATATTTTTTCACTCTGCCAACCCGGAAGCTGTATCATCACTTGTTGCCAGATACTATAGACCTGATACAGCATTGAGCGGAACCTGAAGATTTCTGGTAAAATTGTCATGATTTCCGCATGCCAGCATCTTCATCTGTACCCGCATTGCAAAACTCAGATTTAATATCATCATGATCGCAGTACGTGCCACACGTTCTGTGCTGTATGCCAGGATATTACAAACTGTAATCCCCTTCTTCCGTGCTGCTATCAGTCGGCCATAATCTCCGAAGAGCCACATAGGATATTAAAAAGTTCGCAAACCAACCGGCTGGTACAGCAAGCCAGACAAATACAATGCCAAAACGCGGTGCACAGATCAAAGCAACAGACAGGCGGATCGCCAGGTTCACCATATTTGCAATGAGGAACGGGCGCATGATCCCAAGACCACGAAGAACCCCATCGGTTGCCATTTTGATTCCCATAAAGATGAAAAAGTAACCAAGCCATCTCATATAGCCCTCGGATACCTGATAGGCCAGGGCAGTTCCATCTTTACCAAGGAATAGCGAGGAAATCTGCGTGTGCAGTGTTTCAATGACTATAAAAGCAAGAACTGCAAAACATAAATCTAACACCAGTGCAGCGTGATATCCTTTTTT
>ENA-OPSF01002432-OPSF01002432.1-human-gut-metagenome-genome-assembly--contig:-NODE-2432-length-11521-cov-2.814321_pt1 | contig 11521 bp, 10 predicted proteins | sample MGYA00241452_ERZ501896 | MGnify/ENA primary metagenome ERZ501896 (study PRJEB25962, sample SAMEA2042111) | human gut metagenome | biome: human gut; feature: human-associated habitat; material: faeces... | reverse complement strand
GTTATCCATCGTTTTTACCACCCGTAAAACATTGATTGTAAACAATCATATTCTTTTACATTTTAAAACTTTACCTTTTTTTATAAATATTTTCTTAAAAATATAAACACTTATCAAATATATAAATTTTATTATCTATTTATGCTTTGACATATGCAAGAATCATTTCTTTTAATTTGATCAACTCTGGTGTGTAGTCTTCATTTTCTTTAGAACCCCAAATAAAACCTCCTGCATAATATGCACAAGCTGTCATCATTGTATGAACTGTTACTCTCATAAACTCTTCTTCTGCCATATCTGTTTTAAACGTTTTATCTTCTTTGGCTTTTTCATACATCATATGAAAACGTGTATTTGCTGAAAAAAGTGCTTGATTAAATTCATCCATTTGTAAATCTTTTCTTCCTGAATGAGATACATAATGATTGAAATTATCATTATATCGAAGAAGAGCTTTATGCGTTTGATACATTTCAATAAAACTATCTAATGTAAAAATCAAACGACCGATAGCTGGTATATCTCCTACTGAACTCATTGGTCTTTTTTGATCTAATTCATCAAAATATTCTTTCCATTCTTTTGTATTTACCGCAATAACAAGTTCTAATTTTCCTGGGAAATAGCGAAACAATGTTGCTCTTCCAATTCCTGCTTCTTTTGCTATTTCTCCCATTGTTACAGATTCGATTTTTTTATTTACAAAAAGACGAAAAGCAACATCTATAATTTTCTCTCTGCGTTCATCTTTTTCTGACTTTTTTATTATCATAATTTCCTCACTTTATAGAGATACTCTATCTCATTAGTATTATATAAGTAGCATTTTCTTTTGTCAATTTTATGTAAAAAGCTCAATTCTATATTTAAAAATTGAGCTTCTACGTATACCATATCTTAAAAATATAAACTATTTTTTATCTTTAATTTGTTGTTTTAACATTGAAACAAACTCATCAATAGTAACAGTTGTTGCTTTTTGTTCACCATGTTTACGATAAGTTACAGTTCTTTCATCACGTTCATTATTACCTAAAACAAGGATATAGTTTGCTTTTTGCATTTGTGCTTCACGGATACGATATCCTAATTTTTCATCTCTTGAATCAAGTTCTACTTCAAAACCTTCATCTAATAATAATTGATAAATTTCATTAGCGTAATCTAAATGATATTCATTTTTAACAGGTAATACTTTGACTTGTGTAGGAGCTAACCATAATGGTAAGTTTCCTTTTGTTTCTTCTAAGATATAAGCCATGAAACGATCTAATGAACCTAAAATAGCTCTGTGTAAAACAACAGGAGTTTTCTTAGTTCCATCTTCCGCAACATAAGTTAAGTTAAACTTAGCTGGTAAACAGAAGTCTAATTGACAAGTTGATAAAGTGATTTCATTACCAATAGCTGGTTTAACATTAACGTCTAATTTAGGACCATAGAAAGCAGCTTCCCCAATTTCTTCAGTATATTCAATACCAAGTTCATTCATTACTTCACGTAATTCATTTTCTGCTTTATTCCACATTTCATCATCATCATGATATTTTTCTTTATCTTCTGGATCTCTAAGAGATAAAACACAACGATAATCTGTAATATTGAAATCTTTATAAACATCTAAGATTAAATCGATAACACCTTTAAATTCTGATTTAATTTGTTCTGGTGTTACAAATAAATGAGCATCGTTTTGACAGAAATGTCTTCCTCTTTCAATACCTTTAACAGCTCCTGATGCTTCATATCTAAAGTCATGAGCAATTTCACCAATACGAATTGGTAAATTTTTATAAGAATGTAATTTATTTGCATAAATCATCATATGATGAGGACAGTTCATTGGACGTAAAACAAATGATTCTCCATCCATTTCCATTTGTGGGAACATATTTTCTTTATAATGATCCCAGTGTCCTGATGTTTTATATAAGTTTACTGTTCCTACAGCAGGAGTTAATACATGTAAGTAACCTAATTTCTTTTCTTTTTGTTTGATGTATCTTTCAAGTTTTTGCCAGATAGCATATCCTTTTGGTAAATACATTGGAAGACCTCTACCAATTAAATCATCAACCATGAAGATTTCCATTTCTTTACCAATTTTACGATGATCTCTTTCTTTAGCTTCTTCTAATAAATTTAAGTGTTCTTCTAATTCTTCAGCAGTTGGGAAACAAACACCATAAATACGTTGTAAAACTTTATTGTTTTTATCACCTTTCCAATAAGCACCAGAATGTTTGATTAATTTAAAGTTTTTACACATTTTAACTGTTTCAACATGAGGACCTCTACATAAATCAGTAAAATCTCCTTGACTATAACAAGTAATTGTTCCATCTTTTAAATTAGAAATTAAATCTAATTTATATTCATCATCTTTAAACATTTCTAAAGCTTCTTCTTTAGAAATTTCACGACGAACAATTCTTTTACCATCTTTACAGATTTTTTTCATTTCTTTTTCAATTTTAGCGATTGCTTCATCACTAACAACTTCATCACCTAAATCAACATCATAATAGAATCCTTCAGCTACAACAGGACCTACCCAAAATTTAGCCTGAGGATAAAGATGTTTGATTGCTTGTGCCATAACATGGGCACAAGAGTGATTTAATGTATTTAATTGTTCATTTTCTTTAAAATCTACCATTTTCCTTCTCCTTTACATAAAAAACTCTCATCCAAAGGACGAGAGTTTCGTGGTACCACCTTAATTTGCTTTTCAGCCTCAAAACTTTAACGCAGTTAACGACAATCTTTTTCAAGTGTAGCTATTAGGGAGTATCTTATAAACATTCTCAAGGTTTTCACCAACCACCTTTTCTCTAAATCAAATCATTTATAAAACATATCCTAAATCATTGCTTTTTTATTTACGTTTTTATTCTAATACAATATTTTACATTGTCAACTGATTATTGGTTTTCATTTCTTTTATTTGCATACATTTTTTCTTAAAAGCTAAATAAACAAGTTTTGAAGGAAGGGGTTCATACAATGTGAGCGTATCACATTTAACACAATATAATCCTTCAATCCCATTAACACATATATTTTCTACCCATTCATCCGTTGCTTTGCAAATACTACAGTTTTTTAATTGTTTATCATCAATAATTTGTACTCTCATTTCCATCACCAACAATTAGTATAAGCACTCATGCATAAAAATGATGTCGAATTTTATTTTCCAACTAATTTTTTTAAATCTTTTACTTCTTGTGGTTTTAAACGACGATATTCTCCAGGACGTAATCCTTTTAAATTGACACAACCAACAGAAATACGATGTAATCTTTTTACTGGATGTCCCACACTTTCAAACATTTTTTTAACTTGTCTATTTTTTCCTTCATAAAGTTTAATTTTTAAAACAGTTGTTTTATGTTCCATATCTTTATAAGTGACTTTGATTTTACAAGGCATTGTTTTTTTACCTTCTAAATAAACACCTTTTTCTAAATGGTGTAAATCTTCACCTTTAATAAGATCTTTAATTGTTACTTCATAGATTTTTTCTAAGTGGCTTCTTGGATGCATGATCATATTTGCAAAATCACCATCATTAGACATAATTAAAGCACCTGTTGTATCGAAATCTAAACGTCCAACAGGATAAATTCTTTCTTCAACTTCTTCAAAGTAATCAATTACTTTTGGTCTATCAAACTCATCATCTAATGTACAAACACATCCTTGTGGTTTGTAAAAAAGATAATAAACTTTATTTTCACCAACAATAGCTTCTCCATCAATTAAAACAACATCTCCAGATTTAACTTTAGTTCCAAGTTCAGTTACAACTTGACCATTAACAGAAACTCTACCTTCTCTAATTAAATCTTCTGCTTTTCTTCTTGATGTATAACCACTTGAAGCAATATATTTTTGTAATCTTTCCATTTATTTCACCTACTTTATCAAAAGTTATTATACCTAATTTTTATATCTTTGCAATCTGTTTTTATTTTTTTGAAAAATACCTTTTAAACACACTTTTTTTCTTTCCTAAACACTTAATAATTGTTATACTAACTTTTGGTGAAATAAAAAAATGAACGAACAATTATTAATAAAAAATATTGCTGAAATCGGTAAATTATTACTTAAAAATGGTGCTGAAATTTACCGTGTAGAAGAAAGTCTAGAACGTATGTGTCAAAGCTATGGCTTTCAAGATATAGGTGTTTTTGCTCTTCCTACTTATTTTACAATGAGTGTTACTTTTCAAGATGGAACAAATACTTCTCTTACTAAAAGAACTTTACAAAATCGTACAAACCTTGATGCTGTTTGTGCTTTAAATGATCTTGTTAGAAAAATCTGTAATGAAACACCTACTAATGATTTTATTGAACAACAAATAAAGGCTATCAATTCCTTACATCCTATCATGCCACTTGTTTTTTTAGGGTATGGTTTAGGTGCTGGAGGTTATGCTATTTTTTTTGGAGGCGGACTTCATGAAGGAATTATTGCTGGAATCATAGGTTTTTTAATGTATTTTTTTGTATGGATCAATGAGATTTTAGGAATTAATTCTTTAATGCGTACAACACTAACAAGTATGTTTTTAACTATCTTAGCGATTTTGTTTTATCATTTTCATTTGATTTATAATCTAGATGCGACAATTATTGGTTGTTTAATGATTTTAACTCCTGGAATTGCAATTACCAATAGTTTAAGAGATATTATCGATGGAAACTATGTTTCCGGGCAAGCACGTCTTGTTGAAGCTTTTTTTATTGCAACAGCAATTGCTTTAGGAGTTGGATTGATGCGTATTTTATTGAAAGGATTGATTTAATGGAACAAGTAATTCAATGTTTAAGTGCTTTCTTAGGGTGTTTAGGATTTGCTTTTGTTTTTAGAGTACATCGTCATCTGCCTTATGCACTTTTAGCTTCTCTTGGTGGAATGCTAGGATGGATCGTTTATTTACTGGTGATACCCTATCTAAGTAATATTATGTCAAATTTATGTGCGATGATTGTGGTAGCTTTATTTAGTGAAATTATGGCAAGAATATGTAAAGCTCCTGCAACTATTTTTATTGTTGTTGGTTGTTTCCCCATTGTCCCTGGGAAAGGAATTTATCAAACAATGCTTTATTTGATTTCACATGATCAAGATTTATTTCTTGATTCTCTTTTTCAAACAGTAGGAACAGCTCTAGCACTTGCAACTGCAATTTTAATTGTTTCAACTTTCTTTAAAGTTATTAAAACCATTAAACAAAAGGACTATCATTTATGAAAATATTAGGAATCATTGTTGAATATAACCCTTTTCATACCGGACATCTTTATCATTTACAAAAAGCAAAAGAAATGGTAAAGCCCGATTTAACAATTGCTATTATGTCTGGTAATTATGTTCAACGAGGAGAAGTCGCAATTATTGATAAATTTAAAAGAAGTGAACTTGCTATTAAATATGGTGTTGATTTAGTTATCGAACTCCCTTTTGCATATGTTTGTCAAAGTGCCGATTATTTTTGTAAAGGAGCGATTGATTTACTTTATCATATAGGAATTACTGATCTTGTTTTTGGTAGTGAATGTGGTGACATCGATACTTTTAAAGAAATCGCCTATGCTATTAAAATTCATCCTAATGAATATGATCAATATGTTAAAGCTGCTATGAAAAAAGGATTACGTTACCCTGATGCTTGTAATCAAGCTTTAAGTTTATTACTAAATAAAAGTATCAAGACACCTAATGATTTATTAGGTTTAGGTTATGTTAAAGAAGTCATTGAAAATGATTATCCTATTACTTTACATTGTATTAAAAGATCCAATGATTATCATGATACTACACTTACAAAAATTGCTTCTGCTACAGCTTTACGTAAAGCTTTAAAAGAAAAACAAGATGTTCATGATTATCTATTAGATATGTCTTATTATGATTCGCTTTATCATCAAAATGATTTCTTTGATTATTTGAAATATCAAATTATCATTCAAAGCCCTACACAATTAAAAAAGATCCATCTTGTTGATGAAGGCATTGAAAACTTATTAAAAAAAGTTGTTTTTAATGTAAGTAGTTATGAAGAATTGGTAAATAAACTTACAAGTAAACGTTATACAAAAACAAGGATTCAAAGAATGCTTTTACACATTTTAATGAATAACACAAAAGAAGAAATGAAAGATTGTTTCCCCATTAATTATCTTCATATATTAAAAATGAATCAAAATGGACAAAACTATTTAAAAACAATCAAAAAAACATGTGACTATCATTTAATTACAACCCTTTCTTCTTATACACATCCTGCTTTAGATTTAGAAATCAAATCATCAAAATTATTATCTTTGATAGACAATCAAATCATCAAAAAGGAATTTCAAAATATTCCTGTTATCGAACTATCTAAAAGATAGTTCTTTTTTATTATTGAAATATGTGCTTAAATTAAGATAGTAGCTAAAGGAGAATATTATGTTATTTTATTATACAAAGGTACAAGTAAATGAATTAATGACACCATCTTTATTAATTGAACAAGTGATTTATTGGATACAACATACAAAAAATAAAATGAAAGATTTGAATTATGATCATTCTTTATACTATTCTTTAAAAGAAAAACATAAAAGCTTAGAAATTAAAGATTTTAAAACTAAAAATATTTTAGGAATTCAATTTATTACTGATCATAATTACAAAAAAAATCAATTTACAATAGAAATACTCTATCATTATCAACAAGAAATTCTTGAACTTTCTTTCTATAAAGAAATATCAAATGAATCTAAATATATCTCTAAAATCTCAATTCCTAAAATATTTCCAATGATTTTAGAAAGTAATTATATTCAAAAAGACCATGATTTATCAATACAATCAACACCTCATTTTATTAATGAAAGAACAGTCAATCGACTATTAAAAAAATCATATCATTTACCAATAATCATCTTATACAAAAATAAAAAATGTCTTGTTAATCCCTTTATTTTAAATCAAGAGCTCTATGGAATGTGCCATATTATCGTCATTCCTACAAATAAAGAAATTAATTATGTAAAAATCAATTATCCAAACAATGAAAAAGAAAAACTCTTTTATGAAAAAAATTTTATTCAAACACTCATTCAACACATTCGTTATTATATGTTACAAGAAAATGAATTTTATTCTTTTTCAGAACTTCAACAATTTGAACTCTTACAATCTTATCAAGATGATGCATTATCATCTGTAGAAGTTCAAGAATTATTCTTAAATGAAATAAAGAACATTGAAAAAGACATCATTGATTTACAAAAAGAATACCAAAATAAAAAAGATATTCTTGAAAAACTTACAAACATAAATCAAGAATATAATCATCTCTTAAAACAAGATGATGAAGCATTAATTACGATTCATCAAGATAATTATAAAGAATATCAAGAGTATATTTTTTCAATCATTCATAAAACTTTAATGAATTTATCTCCTGATGATACTTATCGTAAAAGAGATCTTTTAAAGTCTATTGAAAGGAAACATCAACTATGAAGCATTTATCAACTTTGATTGCTGTAAAAAATCTAACTATTATTCAATTTACAAAAATAATTCAAGATTTATTTTATTTAGATGAATTTATATTAGATTCATTAATCATTCATTTAGAGAATTGCACAATTTATCATGATGAATCAGCTATTGCTTTTTGTATTCAATATCAAAATAATGATTATGAATATATTTTTAACGAAACAAAACAAAATATATATCTTTCTATTAATAAACGTAATAATCAATTTATCGATTTAATAACATATCTTAATAAATATCATTTTTTAAACAATAATCATTTTTCATATATTCAACCAAATATCAAAAATATGAATGATTTAAATCAAGTCATTGAATTTATAGAAAATAAAACAATTCTTCCTGTTATTTATTTAAATATATCTTTAAAAGATTTTAAAAATGAGATTCTAACTGAAATTCAATCAACAGCTTATATTCTTACAAGCGAAGATGAAAATTTTCATCAAGCATTTCAAAACCATTTTCATTTAAGAAATAATAGTTATATTCTTTATTTAAATCATGAATTTCAAAAAATTTCTTTTTTAAAAAAAGAATCTCCTCAAGAATTTATTGAGAAAGTAAAAATAAAAATTCAAAGTTATGTTTTACAACGTACATATTCATTTCCTTATAATATGAAAGATTTTCAACATCATATTATTAAAAAAATAATTGAAAATCATAAAGAAAATGATTTTCTCGAAAATTCTTCTATTGAACAACAAGTCTTAGCTTTAGAAGATAAGAAAAAGAATTTACAAAAAAATATTGATGATTTAAATAATCAAATATTGATTTTAGAAAATCAAAATAAAGAATTAGGAAGTTATATTAAACAACAAGGATATTATCCTTTAATATTAAAAGGAAATGAAAAAGAATTTTACAAAGGTGAACAAAGAGATCTTCTTCTTTATCTTTTAAAAGAAGAACTTAAAAATAATCATAATCAAAAACAACAACAAATCATTCATACAATTCTTGAACAAAATCCTCCTGTTGGTAATCGAAATAGATATTTAACAGATATTTTTAACTTATTAGTCAATGAAGGTCTTTCAAAGAAATCTATTGATACTTTAAGTCGTTATGGAATTATTTTAAATCATACAGGTAAACATCCAACAACTACTTTTTTTAATGATTCACGTTATACTATGACATTTTCTTCAACACCAAGTGATCTTAATGTTGGTAGACAATATTATCGTCAAATTAGAAAACTTTTCTTTTAACTTTTCCATAAAAAAAGAGGTGTGTGTTCGACACCTCTTTTGATTATCCTCTAAGTACTGCTCCAAAATCTTTTTCAACAGCTTTTAAGATTTTTTCCATAGCTTCATTAATTTCTTGTTCTTTTAATGTTTTCTTATCATCTTGGAAAGTTAAATTAATAGCTACTGATTTTTTACCAGCTTCTACATGTTCTCCAACATAAACATCAAAGATGTTTGTTGTTTTAACAAGTTTATTACTTGATTTAATGATTTTTTGACAAACATCATTTGCTGGAACAGATTCATCCATTACTAAAGCAATATCTCTTGAAACTGATGGATATTGTGGAATTGGTTGATATTTTACTTTACCTGTTTTGATATTTAATAATGCAGATAAGTTTAATTCAACTACATAAACATCTTTCACATCATATTTCTTTTCCATTAGTGGATGAACTTGTCCAACGACCCCAACCACTTCATTTTGTACTTTAATATAAGCACTACGTCCAGGGTGGAATGATTGGTTATCACTTTCAACACGTTCTAAACGATAACGTGATTCATTGATTCCTAATCTTTCAAAGATTGTTTCTACAAATCCTTTAACTAAATAATAATCTGCTTTGTATGAAATTTGTTTAAATGATAACCCATGGTATTCACCAGTACATGCAATCGCAAGGTTTTGTAATTCAACGCCTTTTGAGTATGTTGTTGATAATTCATATAAATGAACATCTTTCATATTTCTTGATTGGTTATAGTTAATGACTTGTAACAATGAACCGATAATTGATTGTCTTGTCACTGATCTTTCTTCACCTAATGGCATTGCAAGTTTAACTGGTTCTTGATCATGGAAAATATTGAAATCATGAACAAGTGATGGTGATGTTAATGAATAAGTTAATGTTTCATGTAATCCCAAGTCTTTTAATAAGACTTTCATCATATGTTTCTTTTCTTGAATTTCTGTTCTTTTTCCAATTGTCATAGACATTTCTGGTAAAGTTGATGGAATGTTATCAAAACCATACATACGCACAACTTCTTCAATCAAATCAGCTGCCATCGTAATATCATTACGATAAGTTGGAATTTTAACATTGAATGTATCTTCTTTTAATTCATATTTGAATTTTAATGAATCAAAGATTTCCGCAATTTCATTTATTTGAATGCTTGTTCCAAGTAATCCATTAACTTGTTGAGTTGAAACTGAAACATATTTATCTTCAATATAAAGAGTTGTTGAAACAGTTTCATAGATTTCTTTAGCATCAGCAAGTTCTTCTAATAAATTTGCACATCTTTCTAAAATATTTAAAGAATTAGCAGTATTTAAAGCCCCTTTAATATAATGTTGAGAAGCATCTGTTAATAAATTTAAACGTCTTGCTGTTTCTCTTAAACTTGGTCCATCAAAAGTAGCCACTTCGATGACGATATTTTGTGTATTTTCATCAATCTTAGTACTATCAGCTCCCATGACACCAGCTACGCATCCAACACCATTGTCTGTTGAAACAATGATATCATTAGGTTCAAGTTTATATTCTTCACCATCTAATAAGATTGCTTTTTCATCAAATCCAGTTTTTACAACAAATTCTTTTTTTGTTAATTTATCATAATCATACATATGAATTGGTTGACCTGTTTCTAACATGACATAGTTAGAAATATCAACAATATTATTAATTGGTTTAATGCCAGAAGCAAGTAATGCTGTTTTTAACCAAGCAGGTGATTCTTTTGTAGTGACACCTTTTACAAGTTTAGCCCCAAAGAATGGACATAATTCAGTTTCTACTTTGACTTCAATATTGCTTCCAGGAAGACCTTTTTCCTTGATTTCTGGTAAGTTGACGTCTCTTTTTAAAACAGCAGCCACTTCATAAGCAAGTGAAGTTAAAGCCATACAATCCGCTCTATTTGGTGTTAAACCAATATCTAAAATCGTATCTTTTAAACCTAAATATTCTAAAGGATCTGCTCCTACTGGTGCATTTTCATCTAAGACATGAATTCCATCTTTATCTTCAGGAGATAATAAACGTTGATCTAAACCAAGTTCAGCCATTGAACAAATCATTCCGTTTGATTCTTGTCCACGAATGGTACTTTGTTTAATAACAAAACCTTCTCCTAAATCACATCCAGGATTAGCCACAATAACTTTTTGTCCAGCAGCCACATTTGGTGCTCCACAAACAATTTGAGTCACTTCTCCCGGTCTTACTTCTACTTGACATACATGTAAATGATCACTATCAGGATGATCGATACATTCTTTAACATAACCAATTGTCATGTTATTTCCATTAGCTAATGAATGCATTCCTTCTACTTCTAAACCAATTGAAGTAATTTTATCAGCAAGTTCTTTTGGATCTTGATCATCTATTTTAACGTATTTATTTAATAAATTTAAACTGACTTCCATTTTCTTACTCCTCTCTTTGGAATTGGTTTAAGAATCTTAAATCATCATTGTAGAAATCACGAATATTATCAATACCGTATTTCAACATAGCCACACGTTCGATTCCAATTCCAAATGCAAAACCTTGATATACTTTACTATCAAAACCACACATATCTAAAACTTTTGGGTTGACCATACCAGCACCTAAGATTTCAATCCATCCAGTTCCTTTACACATAGCACATCCTTTACCACCGCAATGATGACATGAAATATCCACTTCTACTGATGGTTCAGTAAATGGGAA
>ENA-OPSF01002415-OPSF01002415.1-human-gut-metagenome-genome-assembly--contig:-NODE-2415-length-11597-cov-2.393259_pt1 | contig 11597 bp, 9 predicted proteins | sample MGYA00241452_ERZ501896 | MGnify/ENA primary metagenome ERZ501896 (study PRJEB25962, sample SAMEA2042111) | human gut metagenome | biome: human gut; feature: human-associated habitat; material: faeces... | reverse complement strand
GCGATCTGCGGCATCATCACTTTTTTTACTACTTTCTTTGTGACACACTATGTTTCTCTTGGCTCGCTCCTTGTCTACGTCGGAATTGTGATCGAAGTGATCGTACTTGGACAGAACGGCTTTTTCCATATGACACAGCCGCACCTGTATGAACTGTATGCAGTTGCTATTTTTCTTGCTGTGCTGGCATTCTGGAAACATCGTGAAAATATCAAGAGACTGTTATCCGGAACAGAGCGTAAAACATATCTTTCATCAAAAAATAAAAAGAAATAAAAAGAAAAGCAAAATAAAAACAGAGGGGGTTTTCTTATGGCAAAAATTGGTATTATCGGAGCCGGAACATGGGGGACAGCACTTGCAGTGCTGCTGAACAATAATGGTCATGAAGTGATGATCTGGTCTATTATCCCGGAAGAAGTAGAAATGCTCCGCACAAAAAGACAGCATGAGAAAAAACTGCCGGGTGTTATTTTGGCACCGAATATTGATGTCACCGGTGATCTTGAAGATGCCATGACAGACAAAGATATTCTGGTCTTGGCGGTTCCTTCCCCATTCACAAGAAGCACGGCACACAGTATGCGTGCTTTCTGCAAAGAAGGACAGAAGATCGTGGATGTGGCAAAAGGGATCGAAGAGACCACGTTGATGACACTTTCCGAGCAGATTAAAGAAGAGATTCCGCAGGCGGATGTGGCAGTTCTTTCCGGACCGAGCCACGCGGAAGAGGTCGGGAGAAAGTTGCCGACAACCTGTGTGATCGGTGCGACGACAAGAAAGACGGCCGAGTATCTGCAGTCTGTATTTATGAGTAAGGTGTTCCGTGTCTATACAAGTCCGGATATTCTGGGGATCGAGCTGGGAGGATCATTGAAAAACGTGATCGCTCTGGCAGCGGGAATCGCAGACGGACTTGGTTATGGAGATAACACAAAAGCGGCGTTGATCACTCGAGGAATTGCGGAAATTGCGCGTTTGGGTGTAAAAATGGGCGGTAAGCTCGAGACATTTACCGGGCTGACCGGAATCGGAGATCTGATCGTGACCTGTGCGAGTGTGCATAGCCGGAACCGCAGAGCCGGATACCTCATGGGACAGGGAAAGACCATGCAGGAGGCCATGGATGAAGTGCAGATGGTAGTGGAAGGTGTGTATTCTGCAAAGGCAGCCAGAAAGCTGGCAGAGAAATATGAGGTGTCCATGCCGATCGTGGAACAGATCAATGAAGTACTGTTTGAAAACAAGAGTGCTGCACAGGCAGTGGATGAACTGATGCTTCGAGAATCAAAAAGTGAGCATTCCGTGCTGCCGTGGCCGGATGAGACAGTATAGTTTTTTAAAATTCAAAAGAATAGAGTCGGAATAATCCCCTTTGTTTCTGCATAGATTGGTATCAGCAGAACAAGGGGGTATTTTTTATGGATGCATTTCAGGTATACAAGGATATGAAAGCAAGGACCAACGGGGAAATCTATATTGGAGTTGTAGGTCCGGTTCGGACAGGCAAGTCAACATTTATCAAGCGGTTCATGGATCTTCTCGTGCTGCCGAATATGACGGATGAACACGCAAAAGAGCGGACAAAAGACGAACTTCCGCAGTCAGCTTCCGGAACAACAATCATGACAACAGAGCCGAAATTTGTTCCGAAAGATGCGGCATCTGTCAGGCTGTCCGAAGACGTGGAAGTTAAGATCCGACTGATCGACTGTGTCGGATATATGGTAGACGGGGCGAGCGGTCATATAGAAAACGATGTAGAACGTCAGGTGAAAACGCCATGGTTTGAACATGAGATCCCCTTTACAAAAGCGGCAGAGATCGGGACACAGAAGGTGATTCATGACCATGCGACAATTGGGCTGGTTATCACAACAGATGGAAGTATCGGAGAGCTTTCGAGAGAAAATTATATTTTGGCAGAAGAAAAGACCATTCAGGAATTGAAATCCATCGGAAAGCCGTTTCTGATCCTTTTGAACACACAGAAGCCATACAGCGAAGAAACAAAAAGTCTTCAGGGGAAAATGGAGGAAAAGTACGGAGTATCTGTTCTTGCGGTCAACTGTGCGCAGCTTCGGACAGAAGATATTAATCAGATCATGCGGCAGGTGTTGTATGAGTTTCCAATTTCAGAAGCAGAATTTTATATTCCGAAGTGGGTGGAAATGCTGCCAAAGGATCACCCGGTAAAAAGCGAGGTGCTCTCCAGTGTAAGAAATCTGCTGGATGGAATGGATGACATTCGAAGTGTGGCAGAGGCGGTACCGGTAAGTGACAGCGAGTACATAGAGAAGATCAGGATCTCTCAGATTGAAATGGATACGGGAATCGTAAAGATCCAGATGGACTTGAAGGAGAAGTATTATTATGAGGTGCTCAGTGAACTGACAGGGACGAAGATTCAGGGAGAATATGAACTGATCGCAGCGATGAAAGAACTTGCCGCAATGAAAGAGGAATATACACAGATCAAAGATGCGTTTGCCGATGTGAAAATGAAAGGATACGGTGTAGTTAGCCCGAAGAAAGAGGAAATTCTGTTAGATGAGCCTGCGATCATCAAGCAGGGCAGTAAATATGGTGTGAAGATCAGATCAGAGGCTCCGTCTGTTCATATGATCCGTGCCAATATTGAGACTGAGATCGCACCGATCGTGGGAAGTGAAAAGCAGGCACAGGATCTGGTGGAATATATCAAAGCAGAGAGTGAGACTCCGGAGGGAGTATGGGGAACCAACATATTTGGAAAATCTGTAGAAGAGCTGGTGCTGGATGGGATGCGCAATAAGATCAATATGATCAACGAGGAGAGTCAGGTGAAGCTCCAGGATACGATGCAGAAGATCGTCAATGACAGCAACGGAGGTCTGGTCTGCATTATTATCTGATTTTTTTGCTTTTTTCTGTCGGATGCTTGGACTCTTATTCTCAGATGTGGTACAATAAAGCGGCAGAGTGTTCTCTGCATTACAGAATTTAGTTGAGACCGGAGTACAAGAAAGGGGTACGAATCTATGAAAGCGGCTATTTTTACGTTGGATACAGAAAGTTATAAAGCAAGAAAGGCAAGTGCGGCAGGGATGGTTTTAAAGAAACTGCTGGAACAGTCCGGGTTTGAGACTGCTGCCGTGCGTGTGATCCCGAAAGACCGGAAAGTGGCGGCATCGGTATTAAAAAGAGTGGCAGAGGAGCAGACCGCAGAGTTGGTTCTGACAACAGGAGCAGCAGGACATCTCGAGAGCGACTGTGCTCCATATGCACTGATGGATGTGGCAGAACGCCTTCTTCCGGGGATCCCGGAGACACTGCGTGCATTCCGCAACCGGGATTCTCTGCAGGCGGTTCTGGACTGCAGTGCGGCAGGTGTGTGCAAAAAGACGCTGATGGTAAATCTTCCGGGAGATGCCAAAGAGGCAAAGGAAGCACTGGAATTTATTCTTCCGGAATTAAAACGTGCGATTGAGATGTTGAACGTATGATGCGGGTGACATATCTCGGACACAGTGGATTTCTTCTGGAGATGGAGGATGCCCTGTTTTTGTTTGATTATTATCAGGGCAGTCTCCCCGAAATGGATCCGGAAAAAACATTGTTTGTATTTGTGAGTCATGTACATTATGATCATTATAATCCGGACATTTTGAAATTGCGCCGTCAGAGACAGAACATCTGGTATCTTTTTTCTGATGATGTGCCGATGCCGGATGAACAGAAACAGGTAATCCGGCTGTCGCCCGAAGAAGAGAGGCGTGTGAATGGCATCCGGGTGCGTACACTGCCATCTACAGATGAAGGAGTCGCATTCTGGATAGAATATCATGGAATCGTGATTTATCACGCAGGAGATTTGAACTGGTGGCACTGGAATGGCGAACCCGATGACTTCAACGCCGATATCGAAAAAAGCTATACGACGGAAATCAATCGGCTGAAGGGCGAGAAAATAGACGTTGCCTTTGTCCCTGCGGATTTGCGCCTACAGGATAAATATTTCTGGGCGGTCAATTATTTTCTCAAGACCGTCGGTGCAAAAAGGCTGTTTCCCATGCACTCCTGGGGACGCTTTGATGTCTGCACGATGCTGCGTCAGCTTGGCTATGGCGAAACGATTGCGGAAATCACACAGGAAAATGAAAAATTTGAAATTTAAACGGAAATTCTTAAGGAAATCTTCAAGTTCTTCCGCGAAATTTCATTTATACTAAGGATAGAAAAGAATCGGTCGAAATTCTGATTTCGATTGCGGCTTAGTTTTTAGCGGAAGAAGGAAAAGCAATGAAGGGGAAAAATTGGAGGGAATATGAACCGCCGAAGCGCCGTCGGCGCAGAAGAAGAAAGGGCGGACTTTTGCGCAAGCTGTGTTTCGCATTGGTACTGTTTTTAGTTGGCTATGTCGGCTTTCTGGTCTATTATAATTTCGGCAAGCCCTATACTGTTGCACTGGATGCAGGGCATGGCGGGGCGGATGTCGGCGCAGAGGGCGTGATACAGGAGGTCGCGCTGACGGAGCAGACTGTAGCCGCGCTGCAAACCCTTCTGGAGGAGGACGGACGCTTCCGCGTGGTGTTGTCCCGTAAGGCAGGTGAGGGCGCAACCGTCACCGAGCGTAACCATAAATTCCGCCGCAGACACCCCGATTTAATGCTCTCTGTCCATGGCAACGCAAGCGACAGCAGCAGTGCCAATGGCTTTGAGTGCTACCCTTCGCCTCCCGGCTATGAAAACCACGAAGAAAGCCTTGCCTTTGCTGCATGTCTGGCGCAGGAAATGCAGAATATAGGCGCAAATCTCCGCGGTACGGGCATTGCAGGCGTGCGCTATGGCTATTATGATGAAAACGGCAATAAGCTGCTGCGCGATTCGAGCGATACCACGGTCTATTCCTATGATACCTTCGGGATGCTCAAAAATATGAGCTGCCCTGCGGTTCTGGCGGAGCAGTGCTTTATTACAAATCCTTCCGATGTGGAAAGCTTCGGCACAGAGGAGGGCTGTCAGCGCGCCGCGCAGGCGTATTACAAGGCTATCTGCAATTACTTAGAACATGCAAAATAAAAGTCCCCAAAAGGGGACTTTTTAATTACTCAATAGTGATATCCTTTTCAATCAGCCGTTTATTCACATCCTCCTTCAGCAGTGTATACACCACCGAAACAATCGGGATAAACACCAGCATCCCGACAATCCCGAACAGGCTGCCGCCCAGTGTCACCGCAACCAGCACCCAGATTGCAGGCAGTCCAATCGAGCCGCCGACTACCTTCGGATAAATCAGATTTCCTTCAATCTGCTGCAGCACAAGGAACAGCACGATAAACGCCGCTGCTTGCGAGGGGCTGACCGTCAGAATCAGAAACGCCCCTACGACACAGCCGATAAACGCCCCGAAAATGGGAATCAGTGCCGTAAATGCAATCAGCACCCCAACCAGAATGGCGAAGGGGAACCGCAGAATCGTCATGGAAACGAAGAACATCATCCCCAGAATCACCGCCTCCAGGCATTGCCCTGTCAGAAAATTTGAAAACGTGCGATACGTCAGCGCGCAGATTTGCAGAAAGCGGTTTGCGTGCTTTTCCTTCAGATAGGCGAAAATCAGCTTTTTCATCTGTCGCTTCAGAAATTCCTGTTGCAACAGAATATAGCAGGCGAAAACAAGACCGATGAAAAACGTCCCCACGCCGCTTACAATTCCCGTTGCTACGCTGATGGTAGAGCTCAGCATGGAATTTGCCCCTATGCGGAAGAATGTCACAAGCTGATTCAGAATTTCCTCCCAATTCAGCTGTGCCTGTACCTCGTCTATGTAGTCCACCAGCTCAGGATGGTTGGAAACAAGCTGCTCCGCCTTTCTTATCAGCACAGGCACCTTTTCGGGCAGCGTTTTCCCAAGCGTAGCAATGGTATTTCCCAGCTCTGGCACAACCACAATCGTTACAAGGCTCAATAGTGCCAGTACAAAAATCAGCGTCAGAATCAGGCTGACGGGCGCGGCAAATTTTTTCGGCTTTTCCTTTGCGTTTGCAAACAGCCGCTTCCGGATGCGGTTCATCGGCACACTCAGCACAAATGCAATCGCGCCCCCCAGAAGGAAGGGGAACAGGATGTGTAAAATCGTTTTTACCGCCTGCAGCACAATGCTAAACCGCCAAAGCCCCACCAGAATCACCAGTGTAAATATAATTAAGCCCCGCAGCTTGCGGAGCGTATCCTTATCTAACTGCATCCAATCAACTCCCAGTATATTTTTATTTATATTAGAAGAAAGTATATCATAAAAGTAAATTTTCTTGCAATACGCGCGCACAATTCTTAATATTTTCTTCTGTTTTTCCTTTACACAGCGGGCATTTGCGTATAAACTATACAAAGGAATATGTGGCTTTTTTCAGAAAAGTCAATTTATCGAAGCAGAAAGGAAGAAAAAAATGGAAGTAAGAACAAGATTTGCCCCTTCCCCTACGGGCTATATGCATATCGGCAACCTGCGTACCGCGCTTTATGAATACCTCATTGCAAAATCTCAGGGTGGGAAATTCATCCTGCGTATTGAGGATACCGATCAGGGCCGTCTGGTGGAGGGCTCTCTGGATGTCATTTATAAAACCATGAAAATGACAGGGCTTCAGCATGATGAAGGTCCCGATGTCGGCGGCGAATACGGCCCCTATGTGCAGAGCGAACGCATGGGTCTGTATATGGATTATGCAAAGGAACTGGTGGAAAAGGGCGAAGCGTATTACTGTTTCTGCACCAAGGAAAGACTGGAAAGCCTGAAGGAAGCCAATGCAGAGGGCGTTTCCTTCGCAAAATATGACCGCCATTGTCTGAATTTGTCCCCTGAGGAGGTACAGGCAAAGCTTGCCGCAGGCGAACCCTTCGTTATTCGCCAGAAAATGCCCGAAAGCGGCACAACCTCCTTCCATGACATGGTTTATGGTGATATCACCGTGGATAATGCGGAGCTGGATGACCAGATTCTGATGAAGGCAGACGGCTTCCCGACCTATAACTTCGCCAATGTTGTGGATGACCACCTGATGCACATCACCCATGTTGTCCGCGGCAGTGAATATCTTTCCTCTACACCCAAGTATAATCTGCTTTATAAAGCATTCGGATGGGAGCCTCCTATTTATGTACATCTGCCCGCCGTTATGCGTGATGCACACCATAAGCTGTCCAAGCGTCATGGCGATAAATCCTTCGAGGACTTGGTAAATGAAGGCTATGTGGTGGAAGCCATCGTGAACTATATCGCACTGCTTGGCTGGAGTCCCTCCGATAATGTGGAAATCTTCACCCTCAAGGAGCTGGAACAGAAATTTGATATGGCAGGGCTGAGCAAATCTCCCTCCATCTTCGATATCAAAAAGCTGACATGGATGAACAGTGAATACCTCAAGGCAATGGATTTTGACAAATACTTTGAGTTGGCAAGACCTAAGCTGGAGGAGGCACTGGCAGGCACCGATTTAGACCTGAAAAAAATCGCGGCGCTGCTCCAGAAGCGTCTGGAAACCCTCAACGATATCCCCCGTCTGGTGGATTTCTTCAAGGAGCTGCCCGATTACAGCACAGAGCTGTATACCCATAAGAAAATGAAAACCAACGATGAAATCGCACTGTCCTCCTTACAGGCGGCTCTGCCTGTTTTGGAGAACCTGTCCGATTGGAATGAAACTGCCATCCATGACAGCCTAATGGCACTGGTCGGTGAGCTGGGCATCAAAAACGGTCAGCTGCTCTGGCCCGTCAGAACAGCCCTCTCCGGTGAGCAGACCTCTCCCGGCGGCGCAATGGAGCTGGCGGATATCCTCGGCAAAGAGGAGGCTCTGCGCAGAATCCGCAAGGGGATTGAGAAATTGAGTAAGTAAATCGATTCCTTTTATGTTCATAAATTATTCAAATATTCTTAAAAAACTCTTTGGTTTTTGTACAAATGGAATTCAAATTTGAATGATATCATAAAGGTGTCAAAAGGAACGGACCACCTTTTGAGAACATAAGTATTATACCCTTCCCCTTTTTAAATGATAAAACGTAAAAGCAAGAAGAGCAAATCGAAAGATTTGCTCTTTTGCTTTACTAGAGCGTTGCAGGAGCAACGCTCTAAGTCAAAATCGGGGATTTTGACTTGTTAGGACAGAAGAATAAACAGCTAGGTTCCGACGGCGAGCCTTGAAACCTTCTGTTTTCCTCGACGGAAGTGAATTCCGTCTGCGGATGAAATGCGGGGCTTTGCCCCTGCGCCCCATAAAGATAGGAGTGATGAAAATGGGGAGATTCAGTGTGCCTTCCTCTCCTGCCAGAAATGTGGTGAAGATTGAGACCTTCAAGGGGGTTGACCTGAACAGCAGCCCCAGCAACGTGGAGATTACCCGAAGCCCCAACGCGCCGAACATGATGCGAGATGTGCCGGGGAAGGTGCGCAAGCGGCAGGGCTACGAAAGAATTGCACAATTTTCCGGCAAGCGCATCAACGGGGTTCACATTCTCAGAAGCGCAGAGAAGAACGAGGAGAAGGTTTTGATTCATGCAGGAGACAGCCTTTATCTGGAGGGGAAGGCGATTTACACCGCCATGGCGGACGAGAGAAGCGTGGGTCGGCAGTTCTACGGAAAGCTATTCATTTTTGACGGGAAGAAGGCACTTTGCTACGGCGAATTTGAAACAGAGGAAAAAGCCACAGCAGAGACGGAGACGAACAAGGAGGAAAAGCCGAAGGCGTTCATGGTGAAGCCCTTAGAGGATGCGGCATACATCCCGACGGTGATTATCAGCCGAAAGCCGACAGGCGGCGGCACAACGCTTGAGCCACTCAACCTAATCGGGCGGAAATGGAAGGAAAGCTTCCTTTCGGACGGGTCGGCGAAGGTGTACCAGCTGACGACAACGGAGCTGGACGCGGACAAGGTGACCGCACGCATCATGACGAAGGAAGGCGAATGGACAGAGAAGAAAGAAGGCACAGATTTCACGGTAGACAGAAAAAAGGGAACTGTGACCTTTACGACCGCACCGGGGGCAAGCCCTGTGGTGGGGTATGACAATGTGGAGATTACGGCGGCAAAGACACGAAAGGGCTACGCCGAGAAAATCAACAAATGCAAAATTATTTCGCTTTTCGGCGTGAACGGGGCAATGGACAGGATGTTTCTTTCCGGCAACCCGGACTTTCCGAACCGAGACTGGTACTGCAAGATGGCGGACGGGTTTTTCTGGGGCGACCTCTGGTACAGCACGCTGGGGCAGGACGGTAGTGCGATTGTTGGCTACAGCATTATCAACGACCGCTTGGCCGCACACAAGAGTGATGCAGAGGAGGGGCGAAACGTCATCCTCCGCAAGGGGGAAATGGGCGAGAAGGACGCAACCTTCCCCATCATCGGGACGCTGACAGGGCGTGGGGCTTTAGGCAGCCACACCTTCGGATACCTCGGAAGCGAGCCTTTATTCCTGACGGACATCGGCATTATGGCAATTACGGCGGCGGACTTGACGGGGGAGAAATACAGTCAATCGAGAAGCTACTACATTGACAATGCGCTGACGGCGGAAAAGGGACTTGCGGATGCGTACGCATATATCTGGCGTGATTTTTACCTCATCAGCACCGGAGGGGGCAGGGTTTACCTTCTGGACGGCTTACAGAAAAGCTACGAGAGGGACAACCCCTACAGCAGCTTTCAATACGAATGCTATGTTTGGGAGAACGTGCCGGCAAGGGTTTTCTGGGAGGATGCCGAGGGGCGGCTTTGCTTTGGGGATGCCGAGGGGAACCTCTTCCGATTTTTTGACGATGTGACGAACCAGAAAAGCTACAACGACAACGGCAAGGCGATTTCAGCCAGATGGGACACGGCGGAGCTTTCCGGAAAGCTTTTCTACAAGAACAAAAACTTCCGCCGGCTTGACTTTGTGCTTGCGCCTGCGATTGCAACGGGGGCGAAGGTTTTTGCACAGGTGAAGGGGGTCTGGAGTGAGATTTTCGACAGCGGCGCGCGGGCGATGTACTTCGATTTCACGCACATCAACTGGGAGAGAATCAACTTTTCGACAGACGACACGCCCAGAACGATTGGCGGCAAGATAAAAATCAAGAAGGTGGACAAGGTTGCATTCAGCCTGCGGAACGAACAGCTGAACGAGCCATTCGGGATTTATTCTTTAGCCATGGAATACACAGAAAACGGTAACTACAAGGGATAAAGGGGGTTATTATGGCAGATACGAAAAGAGAGGATGCGGCGGCATACGTCATTTTGGACAGCGCGCTGAACGGGAAGGGCGTTTCCGCCCAGACGAACCCCATGGAGAAGCCGGAGGACGAGGCGAAGGCGGTGTTTGACGAGCTTTCCAAGGATATCATCATTCCTGCCTTCAACCGCTTTGTGCTTTTCATGGCGGCGCAGCTGGGGGTGATTGACATGACGAAGGACGCGGACAAGCCGATTTCCGCCGCGATGCAGACCGCCCTTGACAAAAAGCAGGACAGGGAGAAGCGAACCGGGAGCGAGACGCTTTACAAGGTGCTGACGGACAACAACTTTACGGATGCGGCGGCGGAGCAGCTGGCGGCGGCCTTTGCGGCACTGCACGAGCATGCGAACAAGGCACTTTTGGACAGGCTGACACAGACGGACATTGACAACTGGAACGGGGCGAACGTGCTGACGAAGGACAACACCACGCCTTACGAGCCGAGGGGCGAATATCAGCCGGCTACGGTGCGATTTGTTCTGGACAGAGTGGTTGCGATTGGGGCGGCAGACATGCAGGCGCGGATCTACGACCCACAGAACCGGCAGGCGGACATCTTCGGGGAGATGGACAAGACAGCGGCGGCCCTGCGAAAGGAAATGGCAGCGGCCTCGGCGGATGCAAGATACATCATTGACGATGTGACCGGGGAGAAATACCGGCTTGGGGTTTCGGGCGGCGGCTTATATTACAGGAAGGAGGAGAAGGCATGAACGAACCGATTTTTATTGCGCGGCAGGACACGCTGGAGCAGGAGATTCTGCCGGCACACTGGCTGGGGCAGTACAAGCTTTTCGGGGAGGAAAGCTACACCTTTCAGGACAAGGAGATTTGGAAGAAGCTCTGCATGAGCAGTGCTGCGGCAAATGACAGGGACATGCACGCAGAGGCATTAGAGGAAATGCTGACAACATTTTCCGCGGAGCACACAGGGAAATGGATGCTGACGGTTTACGGGATGGATGCGGCGGTGCTGGAGGGGCTTGCGAGCATGGCGGCGATTGCGGCAAACGGCACAGCCATGGCGGCGGTGGCAGGCAATGCGCTTTTGATGCACGCCATCACAAACAGCGAGACAGCGATGCAGGCAATCAGCAGAAGCCAGACGGCAATGCAGAGGATTGCAAACAGCACCACGGCGATGGATGCCATCAGCGGAAGCAAAATTGCGAGGGGCGCAGTGCAGGCTTCACCCTACTACAACAGCTACATCAAGGAGAACGACATGGCGATTGCGAAGCTGGTGGTTGGCTTTGCGAACCTCGAATCTGCACGCTATTCCGGCTGCGCCGGAATGGCGGCAGATTCGACAGCCATGACCGCCGTTG
>ENA-OPSF01002406-OPSF01002406.1-human-gut-metagenome-genome-assembly--contig:-NODE-2406-length-11639-cov-2.880698_pt1 | contig 11639 bp, 8 predicted proteins | sample MGYA00241452_ERZ501896 | MGnify/ENA primary metagenome ERZ501896 (study PRJEB25962, sample SAMEA2042111) | human gut metagenome | biome: human gut; feature: human-associated habitat; material: faeces... | reverse complement strand
TTGCTGCGAGCAGCACAGCCATGACCGCCGTTGCTGCGAGCAGCACAGCCATGACCGCCGTTGCTGCCAGTGCAACTGCCATGGGAAAAATTGCGGCGGTGGATGCGGCATTGAGCAAGCTGGCGGCAAGCACTACGGCGATGGATGCGCTTTATGCAAGAAAGAAGCAGATGAAGGGCGGCAGTGCAAGCAAATCGGGGAAATTTATTATTCTTGAAATTTCTCAAAGCAATGCTTTCAACACATCCAAATACGGCTATGCGACATTATCGGACGGCAGTAAGCCTGACTGGAGCAGCTATTTAGCAAAATATGCGTTTTTCCAGAAATATCCGAAATATGCAACATACATGCTGAACGATACGGATTCTGACGATTACATCTATTACTTTGACATTGCAAGTCCTTGATAGGGGGTGAAGGAGCATGAAAGGATTTTTGAAGGAATTGCAGGAGGGCAATGCCGCAGGCGGCTTTGAGACAGTGCGCACGGGGGAGGTTGCCCTCACGCCGAACAAATGGCATACCATGGCGGTAATCAGCGGAATGGGAAAGCTGCTGCAGGCGGATTTGTTTGGGTGTATTCCATACAATTCTTCAGGTGCGAATATTGGCGAAGGTGCTTGGGATATGCGTATTCTGATAGACGGAGAGATATTTGCCGATGTGCGGATGGCTGTAGCCAGTACTAATTATGGCATGGTTGGACATCTGCTTGCAACGGACTTTACCTACCTTTTGCCGAGCTTGGAAGGGAGAAATACGATCTACCAGCGGGATCTTTTCGGAAATTTGCAGGTAGGAAACAGTTGGGTCAATATTCTGGCGGAAAAGATTACGGAAGGAAAGGGTTTCAGCAGTTCCGCAACCGACCGGAAGGATGGTTACATGAACGTGATTCCGTTTATCGGATACCTTCCTTTTCAACGCTCTTTGGAGATACAGATGGCTTTTCTTTTTACAAATCCAACGGAGACATTGCCGGAGGGGCGGCAGTGCCTTGGGAGCGTGGACATTGCTTATCAATTAGACGAGAAATGAGGTGGAGCGGATGCAGAAGGAAGAAGCGCACGCAGGCAGCGTGGAGCGGCACTATAAAAACGGTGCTACGGTACGATTTTTAAAGGGCGAGCCGCCGAAGGAGATGGAGAAAGAGGAAGAAACGCTGACGGAGCAGGAGCAGGCAATTTTAGACACAGCAATCAATGTGGACTATCTGGTCTGCATGAAGGAATTAGAGATTTGAAAGGAGAGACTGCATTATGACATACGCAAGACTGAAAAAGCTGATTGAAAGAGGGGCTTACAACAAGGAAGACATGCTGAACAAGCTGGATGTATTCCTGATGGCGAACCGCATTACAGAGGAGCAGTATCAAGAGCTGATCGGCATGATGGGATGAAAGGAGACAGGCGCATGACAGGTGCATTTTGCAAAGTAAACATGATTGGCGGCGCGATTGTGGCGGCGATGGCGGCGGTATTGGGGAAATACTGGTTTCTCTTTGCCGGCTTTCTGGCGTTCAACATTATCGACTGGCTGACAGGCTGGGCAAAAAGCCGCATGAAGGGGGAAAGCTGCAGCAGGGTTGGCGCAATCGGCGCGATGAAGAAGGTCTGGTACTGGGTGGTGATCGCTATCGCCTTTTACATCGGCTATTCCTTTGCGCAGATGGGTGAGACCATCGGCGTGGGGCTTGGCTTCATGCAGTTTATCGGGTGGTTCGTGCTGGCGAACTATCTGGTAAACGAAATCAGAAGCATTTTAGAGAACATGGTGGAAATGGGCGTAAACGTGCCGCCCATGCTGATTAAGGGACTCAAGATTGCATCTGAGCGGATTGACGCTGCGGCAAGCATCGGGGGCGAGGACGATGGCAAATGAGACGAAGGCATGCAGAGATATCGGCGCGCTTTTGCCTGCGGCACAGGCGGCGTGCAGGGCATTTCTCGCAGAATGCGAAAAGGAGGGACTGCCCGTTTTGATCACGGAGACCTACCGCACACAGGAGCGGCAGGACTACCTTTACGCACAGGGCAGGACGAGAGCCGGCACGATTATCACATGGACGAGAAGGAGCCGCCACACCGGACGGCTGGCGTGGGATATCTGCAAGAACGTAAAGGGGCAGGAATACGCCGACGCGGCATTTTTCGACAGATGCGGAAGGATTGCTGAAAAGATGGGGATAACGTGGGGCGGCAGATGGGACACGCCCGACCGTTCCCATTTTGAGGTGGCGGCAGACTGGAAGGAAAAGAGGGAGACAGAGATGGAAAAGCGTTACGAAACGCTTGCGGAGGTGCCGACATGGGCAAGGGAACTGGTGCAGGAGATGCTTACAAGGGGATGCTTTGCAGACCCGAACCGGATGCACCTTTCCGAGGACATGCTGCGGACAATGGCACTGACGGACAGGCTTTTAAAAGCAAGGGAGGGAAGGAAATGAAAGAACCTTTAACATTACTGAAAAGCCCCAGAGACGAAAGGGACTGGCATTACGGCAAAATCGTATGCGCCGGGGGAGAGCTGCCGGAGAGGGTGAGCCTGCGGCAGAGCTGCGGCCCGATTCGCAGACAGGGCAAGAGCGGCTTTTGCCACAGCTTTGCCGGAACTGCGCTGAAAAATTTGCAGGAGACACTGGACTGGGGCGAGCGGAGATACAACTTTTCCCCTCTGGGGCTTGCCAAAGCGGTGAAGGCGAGAGACGGCATTGCCTACACAGAGGGCAGCACGCTTTTGGACGTTTGCAAGGCATTATGCAATGACGGGGTTTTTGACGAGGTATTTTACCCCTTTACAAGCTACGACCAGGAGAGCTTCAAGAAAACAGGCAAGCTGCACTTTCCCCCCTTAGCGGTGACGGATGAGGAGGCAAAGCGCATTGGTCGTTTTTATTGCAGAAACTATGCGAGGGTGGACACACTGGAGGAAGTGAAGCTCTCTCTCGCCAATCAGAATCCCGTGCTTTTAGGGATGACCTGCTCAGAGGAAATCTATTCGCCCACAGAGGGATGTATTGGGCTTCCTTTAGGGACATTCCTCATCGGCGGACATGCGGTGCTGATTATCGGCTACGATGACACGAAGGAAAAGACGATTCACGGCAGACACTACAAGGGCTTTCTGGAGTGCCAGAACAGCTGGGGCGAGGACTGGGGCGAGAACGGCTTTTTCTGGATTCCCTACGAATACATCACCTACCGGACAAAGGACTTCGGGATGGGGTTTGTGATGGACATGTACACCGCAATCGACCTTGCGAGGGAGAACCTGCAGGGGACGGCGGTGGAGCTTTTCATCGGGAAGGACAAGGCATTTGACGATGGGAAGGAGATCACCCTTGACCAGCCGCCCATTGTAGACGAAAAGACAGGGCGCACCTTAGTGCCCCTGCGCTTTGTGGGCGAGAGCCTCGGATGCAGGGTGGAATGGCTTGCAAAGAGCCGCCGCATTATCATCCGCAGCAGGGCGCACGACATTGAGCTTTCCATCGGCAACCAGACGGCACTGGTAGACGGCGGCAAGCGGCTGATGGAGCAGGCACCCATCCTTGACGAGAGAACGGGGCGGACGCTGGTGCCCCTGCGCTTTATTGCAGAGACGATGGGGCATGCGGTGCTCTGGGACGGAGAGAGAAGGAAGATTATAATTCTCAAGTAGCGGTTGAGCCGTCCGGTTATGACGAGCGAACGTCTGACCGACAGGTTGGGTGAGGCGAGGAATGGACGGCGAAATATAGCGGTTTCCGAAGCGAAGCGAGGAAAACTGACATAAATAACAGCGGTTGAACTGTTACAAACATAAGGAAAGCGACGATGCGGATCTGCAAAGTCGCTTTTTTCTTGCAAAAAATAAGGAGGTGAGATCTTGGCAGGCTATTATAACCCGAAAAAGGACTACGCGGCAGCCATCAAAAACGAGAAGAACCCTGCAAAGAAGGAGCAGCTGAAGGCAGAGAGACAGAATAAGATTGATGCTATGAACGCCGCAGGGACGAACACGAAGGGCTACACAAACAGCATTTACGGCGGCTCTTATAGCTCTTCCGGAAAGGGAAACTCTTCCTCCGGCGGAGACGGAAAGGGAAATAGCAGCGGCGGCTATTTTGACAAAAATCTGGACTACGCGGCAGCCATCCGGAACGAGAAAGACCCCGTGAAGCAGGCGAAGCTGATTGCGGAGCGACAGAACAAGCTGAACTGGATGAACGCGAGCGGAACGAACACGAAGGGCTACACAAACGACATTTACGGCGGGATGCCACAGGCAAGCGCACCGCAGGGGCAATACCGCAGCACGGACGCGGCACTGAACAACACGAACAAGGCGGCAATACAGCCGACAGCGACCACGCAGACCCAGACAGCGACAGCGGCAGAGGCGGAAAACCCGACCGCGCCGACCTCCTTTGGGAGCACGGATGCGGCGCAGCGGGCAGCCCTACAGGCTTACATCACAAGACAATACGCCCACCAGAAGGCGGAGAGCGGCGAGGGAACCTACAACGGGGACGGGAGCATGAGCCTTCCCGACCAGACGCTTTTAAAAAGCTATCAGCAGAAATACAACGAGGCGAAGGCGGCAGGCGACCAGGGCGGCATGACAGCGGCGCACAGGGCGGCGGAGAAGCTGAGGGACAACTACAGATATTATCCCTTAGCGAACAGCAACGGCTACGGCTTAGGCGAGAACGACATCGGCTGGGTGCGCGATTTGGTGGTGCGCGGAGACGAGCTTGGGAACAAAATCGTAGACCAATACAACCGGGGGACGGTGACAACGACAACATACGATAAGGACGGCAATTTTGTGAACCGATACACCGGGGGGAACATTGCCGGACACGATGCACGGGTAGCAAAGGAGATGCAGAGAGTGAACGAAAGACTGGCAGGAAAGGAAAACAACACCTTCGCCTTCCGCCTTTCCGACCCGAATGATGTGAAGCTTTCCAATGCGGAGCTGCTGGCAAAATACGGCGGCGGCATTACGGAGGGGAACAACGGTATCGGGCTTTACACTGCGCCGAACGGAGTGGCTCTGAAAACAGCATCCGGCGGCGGAGACAGCGGCACGGCGGCAAGCGGCACGCCACTGACAGCGGCAGGCTACGGCACAGGGACGGACGCGGCGGCAAATTCCGTTTACGGGCAATTCGGCTATTTCGACCCGAACAAGGACTATGCGGCGGCGATAAAGAACGCAAGCAGCACGCAGGAAATGGTGCAGCTGGAGAAGGAGCGGCAGAACAAGCTGAACTGGATGAACGCGAACGGAACGAACAAGGGCTACACCAACCAGATTTACAGCAATTACAACAACCTTTTCGGGGAAAAGCAGGCGCTGCCCACATACGAGGGGATGACGAAGGACGAGCTTTTCGGCGGCTACAACGAGATGGCAGAAAGCCTTGCGGAGCAGAGGAAGGCACTGCTTTCCGCCGCACTGGCGCAGAACCGGACGGAGCAGGAGAAGGCAAACAGCAATTATGACGAGCTGGCAAGGCAGGCATACATCTTAAAGCGGCAAAACGAAAACGCACTGCCCCAGCAGCTTGCGGCACTTGGCATCAGCGGGGGCGGCAGCGAGAGCGCGAACCTTTCGCTTGCGGCGAACTATGAAAACAACCTTGCAAGCAACGAGCAGGCAAGACAGCAGGCATTAAGAGACTATGCTTTGCAGGCATTGCAGGCGCGGACACAGGCTGACAGCGACATCAGCGGCTATTATGCGGACGCAAAGCAGCAGGCGATGAACGCATGGCAGAACGAGGCGGCGAACCGAAACAGCTGGAACCAATGGGCGGCGAACTACAAGCAGGGCTTGCGGGAATACAGCGACAGCCTGAACAGCCAGACCTATCAGGAGAATCTGGCAAGCAAGCAATATGCGGACACACTGCGGCAGCAGCAGATTGACCTTGCGCTGCAGATGGGCGATTACAAGAAGCTGGCGGCAATGGGCTATGACGTTAGCTATTTGAAGCGGATGCAGGATGCGGAGCTGGAGCAGCTTGCACTGGACGCGATGCTGACGAGGGCGAATATCGCTAAGGTGAACAGCAGTGTGACACGAGGGAGCGGCGGAGGGACAAGAAGCGGTAAAAAAGGAAGCGGAAACAGCAGCGGCGGCAACAGCAGCAGCAGTAGTAGCGGAACAGGGAAAGGGACAACGGATGTCAGTGCAGCAGGCTTGATGAAATTGCAGAACCTTGTGAATTACTACGGGACAAAGAGCAATCCGCTTGTAAACACTGCAATTCAAAATATGCTGAAAAACGGAACAATCAACGAGGCTACTTACAATGCTTTCCTGAAAACGATGAAATAACAGGCGGAGGTGCGGCGAATGGCTTGGTTATCCTTAGAGGAACTGAAAAAATATGATGCGAAAAAGGAATTAAAAAAGATGGGGCAGGCGGAGAAATCCGCCGCCTCTTTGCGTTCCGGGGGGCAGCCTGTGGAGGTGGTGCGAGACACCGGAGCGAAAGACGCAGTGAAGAATCTGCTGGAAAAGCACAAAAAGAGCAGGGCAATCAGAAAAGAGATGCAGAGCATCGGGCAGGATTTGCGCAAGAACAAAAGCACAGACCTTGCGGCATACCGGAGGGTGGCACAGAAGCAGGCAGAGCTGCAGAAAAAACTGCCCGGTGCAGCCTTTACGGCAGGACTATTGGAAGGCATGGGCGGCAACAGCAAGGATGCGGCGGTAAAGCTAATCGGGAATGATGCTTTGACGAAGCAGAATGAGGCGATGCAGGAGCTTTTCAAGCAGACGCAGAGCAACCACAAGGGCATGGCGGCGGCAGGCAGGCTGACCGGAGAATTTGCGAAGGCAGGCGCAGGCTACATGACCATCGGCAAGGCGGCAGAGAAAGCGGTTCTCAAGGGGGCGAGCGCGCTTGGCGGACGGATGGCGGCAAGCACAGCACCGGACATTGCACAGCAGGCGGCGGCGAAAATTCTGCTGAACCCGAAAAACGCGAAGGCGGCGAGAGTGGCGGCAGGGCTTCTGGGACAGCAGGCGGCGGACACGATGGTGAACACGCCGATGACGATTGCGGCCGGCGTGGCAGACGGAAAGAGCCGCAGGGAGATTGCAAAGGACATCGGCAAGCAGGAGGCAACAGATGCGGCGTTTAATGTTGGGCTTGCGGCACTGGGAGCCGGGGCGAAGAAGGTTGGCGATGTGCTTGAGCCAAGGCTTGCCATGAGGCGAGAGAAGGCGTTGCAGAAAAAGGGAATCGGCAAGGCAGGAGAAGGAATAAAAAAAGAGAACGTGCTGCCCGGAGATGTAACAAGCCCCTCCGTTACGCCTAAAAACGCAACTGCACAATTCTCTGCTAATACTGTACCAAAGGCGGCGGAGGGTGTCAAGAATACGGGGTTATCCAAAAAGAGACTTCTTTCTGCGGATGAAATTCCGGAGAAAATCCGACAGGAATATGAAAACTGGAACAACCCCGACTACATGGGGGAAAAACTGCGCGAAATCAGCGAGAAATACAGCGGTGACAGCCAACAGTTTGATGCGGAAGTGAAGAAGATTACAGGTCGCATGCAGGAGCTGGAAGATATGCTTGGCATCCGCACGCAAAGGGTAAAGGATACGGAGAAAAAGATTCAGACAGGAGCAGTAAAGGAAATGAAGAAAATCCTTTCTCTTTCCGGAAAGGGAGAAACAGAGGAAACAAAGAAGCTGCTGCAGACCGCGGTTTTGGAAGGCAGAACAGGAAAAATCAGCGAGCAGACCAGAGAAAGAATTTTCACTGAACTCTTTGACAGGGGACACATCAGCAACAGGACGGATATTGACAAGGACTTGAAGAACCACTTGAAAGGGCTGACGCTGAAAATTTCCAGACAGGATGCAAGCAACATCCCAGATTTTAAGCAGTGGCGAAAGGGGACATTTGGGAAAATCCGCAGTGTAGGCGTAGGAGAAAAAGGAAACATTGATTCTGTGTGGATGGAGCTGCATGAAAAGTGGCCACAGGTATTTTCTGATGAAATTACGAACCCTGCGGAGCAGCTTTTGAAAATCAAAGAGGTTGCGGACGAGATGACCTACAGAGAGATTCCCTTGGCGGAAACCATTGACAGCGGCGCAAGGGACGGACTGAAAGCGGAATTTGATTCTGCCATGGACAGGCTGCAGACGGAGCTGCAGAAGCTGACCGCTTACACCAATGACAGGGCGGCAGTGCAGAAAAGAAAGCTGATGCAGGAGGGAATCCCTTTGCAGGTGGACTATAACAAAATGTCAACCAAGGAAATGAAGGAACTATATAACCATAGGTATCAATACAAAAAAGCCGCAGACAAGGTGCGCAGCAGAAAAAACCTGACAGAGGGGGACAAGGCACTTCTGGACAAGTTGCATCGGGGGGAACTGGATGCAGAAACGGCAAAAAAATATGCAGGGCTGAACGGTGACGACCTGATTGAGGTTTACAATGCGGAGAAGCCGCTTTATGCCACAAATCAGATGATTCGGGAATATAAAAAGCAGGCAAACAGCAGATTTGACGGGGATTTTTCTGACATTATGGGGGATATTCCCATTCAGAGCGAAGGGAAAAAGGGCTGGCGCGACCTTTCCCCTTTACGGCTGATGCGTGAAACACAGGAAAGAATCCTTGACATGATTGCCCCGACGAAGGAGCAGGCAGGGCGGTTAAAGCAGACCTTATTTGACCCGATTCATGCAAATGAGAGAGACAGGACGCTTTTCAAGAATGCATTTATCGACAGGCTGAAACAGACGGACATCAGTACGAAGAATAATATTCCCATCAAGCTGCCGAACGGTGAAAATGTGAAAACAAGCGAAAGTGCCTTGGTGCAGTGGCTGGGAGAAAACAGATACCAGCTGCGGCAGATGGAGCGCAAAAAGGGCAGAGCGACAGTAGAGGAAATTGCAAACGAGCAGGAGCTGCGCAGACAGATTGAGCATATCGAAAAAAGTCTGAGCAGGGAGCAGCTGCAGCGGATTGACAACGGGATTGCAGAATTTACGGAAATTTACAAGGAAATCCACCCGAAAATCAATGAGGCACTGATTCGCAACGGATATGAGCCTGTTGGGTATATTGAAGGGTACTTCCCTCACATGAATTTTGATGACCCGAACAACGCGGTAGAGACGATGGCAAAAAAGCTGGGCTTTGATTTTTCCTCCAAGGAGCTGCCGATGGACATTGCCGGAAGAACGGAAACCTTCCGCCCGGGGAAGAAATGGGCAGGAAACCTGCTGACGAGAACCGGAACGGAAACGGACTACGATGCGCTGCGTGCCTTCGACCAATACATTGACAACATTTCGGATGTCATCTACCATACGGATGATATTAAGCGGCTGCGTTCCTATGAGGACTACATGAGATATACGCTTTCGGATGAGGGCATCCGGGCAAGGGTTGATGCGGTGAAGAACAACATGGACTTGACTGCTGCGGAGAAAGAAAAGCGGATTGATGAAATTTACGAAGGGGTACAGAATCACAGCCTGCAGAACTATGTAAGCAACATCCGTGCATACACAGACCTGCTTGCCGGAAAGAAGCACAAGGTTGACCGTATTCTGGAAACGGAGGTATTCGGCAGAAAGGTTTACAAGGCAGTAAATGCGATAGAAAACAGAGTTGCCGGAAATATGGTTGCCGGAAATATCGGATCCGCACTGACGAATTTCATCCCCATCACGCAGGGCATGAGCAACATGAGCATTGGCAGCAATCTGCGCGGATTAAAGGAATCCCTTGTAAATATGACAAAGGGAGAGATGGACGAGCTGACGAAAAAAAGTACCTTCCTTGCGACAAGAGAGGGTTCGGAGCAGCTTTACAAAAGCACCATGCAGAAAATCAGCGAGGCAGGCGGGAACTGGAACCCTCTGCAATGGATGGAGGCGGCGGACAAATTCACCACGCAGGCAGTCTGGCGCAGCCGCTATTATGACAATCTAAAAAAAGGCATGGAGGAAACGGCGGCAATCCAAAATGCTGACGATTTTGCAAGAGGACTTTTTGCAGGGAGAAGCAAGGGCGCGATGCCTACGATGTTTTCCAGCAAGACCCTGAAACCGCTGACGATGTTTCAGCTTGAGGTGAACAACCAGATCAGCTATCTGATGAAGGATATCCCGAAGGAGGCACAGGGCAGCGTTGCAAAAATGATGAAGGCATACGGTGGGCTTATTATCGGGGCTTACATCTACAATGATGTTTACGAAAAGCTGACGGGGAGACGTTCCGCATTAGACCCATTCAGCACAGCCAATCAGGCAATCGGAGACCTGTCGGGGACACAGGTACGCAATACGTTGGATATTCTGGAGGATGCGGCAAAAGGAAATGGTGTGCAGCTGACAGAGCGCGTAGAGCAGAAAAAGCCTTCCGAGGCACTGGAAAATGTGCTGGGAGATATTGGCGGAAACATGCCCTTTGTCGGCGGGTTACTCTTTGACGGGGGACGTATTCCTGTGCAGTCGGCACTTCCGAGTGTTACAACGATTGCGGGAGCTTTTGGGGATGCGGCAAGCGGCGACGACACAAAGGAAAAGGCGCGGCAGACCATTAAGCAGGAATTGGAAAAGCCGCTTTGGTATCTGGGGATGCCGATTGCAGGAGGACAGGTAAGAAAAACTGTGAAGGGTTTAGATCTGATGCAGAAGGGCGGCAGCTACACCCAGACGAACAAGGGGGAAAAGCTACAGTTTGCGGTTGACCAAGACAAGAAAACAAACTGGCTGCAGGCGGCACTTTTCGGGAAATGGGCAGTGCCGGAGGCACAGGCGCACATGGAGAAGAATCGAACTTTGAGCGAAAAGAGTACGGAAACCTATGAGAAGCTGCGACAGGCAGGGGCAAAGAACACCACAGCCTTTGAAAGCATTAACAAAATGAACCGAGAGGACAAGGGGAGAGACAAGCGCAGAGCGATTCGCAGCGCACCCCTGAGCGCGGAGCAGAAGGCAATCCTTTACAGAAGTATTCTGAGTGACAAGCAGAAGGACAAGGAGATTCTGGATTACTTTAGCTGGACAAACAGCATGGGCGAGGTTGCGGACTACCTGATGCGAGCAGCGGACTATAAGGACAATGCGGCCAAAAAGGCTGCTTTGCAGGATGCGAAGATTTCGGACGATGAGAAGGAATACATCTACATGGAAAAATTTGTGCAGGATGAAAGCAGGGAGAAGGAGCAGAGCAGGATTCGAGCGTTGCGAGAGGCCGGCATTGGGATGAATGATTATCTGAAAATCAGAATGAAATATGGGCAGATATATGACTATAAGGATGCAGAAGCCAGAATGAGACAATGGTTGCAGGAAGAAGGCTTTAGCTGGCAGGAGCAAAGTGTAATCAAAGAGCAGTTTATTTTCTGGGGAATGCACCCGAAGAAATACAAGGGGTAATTTTCTATACCACCATTTTGTTGACCGCAACAAAATGATAAGAAAATTTGCAGAAAAGGGGGTTTTTCTTTACACCCCCTTCTGCGAAACATGCTATAATGGCAGTGCCGAGACAGAAAGTTGTCAGGTTTCTTTCTCATTATGCTGTGGAGCAGCATTTTTTCCCCTTTGCCGGGGCAACCCGGCACTAACGCAGCAAGAGAGTGGGCACGAGTGA
>ENA-OPSF01002396-OPSF01002396.1-human-gut-metagenome-genome-assembly--contig:-NODE-2396-length-11680-cov-4.842409_pt1 | contig 11680 bp, 9 predicted proteins | sample MGYA00241452_ERZ501896 | MGnify/ENA primary metagenome ERZ501896 (study PRJEB25962, sample SAMEA2042111) | human gut metagenome | biome: human gut; feature: human-associated habitat; material: faeces... | reverse complement strand
GTAGAGCACTTGACTTTTAATCAAGTTGTCCGGGGTTCGAATCCCCGCACGCTCATTGTAGAACAAGCGATTTTGCTTGTTCTTTTTGTTATATTAACTTATATTTTGATTACACCTATGCTATGCAAAAGATTCAGCACAGACATAATATGTGAAAAAGTCTGAAATATGTTGGAATATTTATTTGAATCGGAAATAGATGTGGATAACATCTAATTTACAACACAGGTATACAGAAGATATAATAAAAGCGCAAGTGATACGGATAGAAATAAATTGGAAGGATAAGCATTTGCAGAAAAATTTATGGAATACTTATATGAAAAATTAGAAGCATATGGGAAGTCGGATTATTATGGGTTTCATATGCCTGGGCATAAACGTAATTCGGATGTTACACAAGCGAATTTACCATATGGAATTGATATTACAGAGATTGAAGGATTTGATAATCTTCATCATGCGGAGGAGATCATCAGGGAAGCGGAAGTCAGGGCAGCGTCCATGTATCATGCAGAGGAGACGCACTATTTGATTAATGGGAGTACTGCGGGCATTTTAAGTGCGGTAATGGGATGTACTAAAAAAGGCGGAAAGATTTTAATGGCAAGAAACTGTCATAAGTCGGTCTATCATGCTGTTTTTTTAAATGAATTGCGTCCGGTATATATTTATCCGGAATTTGATGAGACAATGGAACTTAATATGGCTGTGTCTCCTGAGAAAATTGAGAGGTTATTAGAGGAACATAAGGAGGTTCAGGCTGTGGTATTGACATCACCGACATATGACGGGGTGTTGTCGGATATTGAGAGGATTTCTGAAATTGTACATCAGAAAAAAATTCCGTTGATTGTGGATGAGGCACACGGAGCACATTTTGGATTTCACCCTTATTTTCCAAAGAATGCAAATACAAAGGGGGCAGATGTTGTAATACACAGTCTGCATAAAACACTTCCTGCATTGACGCAGACAGCACTGATTCACTTGAATGGGACACGGATCGATCGAAGGAAGATTCGGAATTATCTGCATATTTTTCAGACGAGCAGTCCTTCTTATGTATTGATGGCAAGTATGGATGAATGTCTGAGGATGGTGGCAGAGCAGGGGGATGTGTTGTTTGAGACTTATGTGAAGAATCTGGAAAGCAAAAGGGGAGAGTTAAAAAAATTAAAGCATATCAGATTACTGGAGACAGAAGAATTCGACAGATCCAAACTGGTGCTGTCTGTAAAAGATACGATTCTTAAGAAAGAGAATCGAGTGTTTACAGGGAAAATGTTGTATGAGAGATTGCTTTTAGAATATCATCTGCAGATGGAAATGGCTGCAGGATCTTATGTGATTGCCATGACTTCGATTGGAGATACAAAAGAAGGAATGGATCGGCTGCTCAGTGCTTTGTTTGAGATTGATGAGGAATTGGAAAAAAATTCAGAGGAAGAGAAAAGGTATTATCTGCCCCGTCAGGAACAGGTTCTCACGAGCTTTGAGGTAGAAGGAATGCGAAGAATGGAAAACGTAAAGAGCCTGAGCTGGAAGGAGTCGGCGGGATTTATTTCCATGGAATATGCGTATTTGTATCCGCCGGGAATTCCGCTGATCGTTCCGGGGGAACGAATCACTAAGGAAACAGCAGCAATGTTAGTGGATTATCAGAACAAAGGGTTTTCTGTGGAAGGAATTAGTGTGGAAAACTATATCGAGGTGTTGATAAATGAGTAAAATTTTTTATATTATGGGGAAAAGTTCTTCCGGAAAAGATACGATTTATAAGAAAATAAGAGAAAAACTGCCGCAGTTAAAGCGGATTACTCCTTATACGACCCGACCGATCAGGGAAGGGGAGACCGATGGTGTGGAATATTTTTTTGTGGACGAAGAAAGGCTGAACGAACTTAAGGAGAAGGAACGTGTCATAGAAGTACGTTCTTATAATACAAAGTGTGGAATCTGGACATATTTTACAGCAGATGACGGGCAGATAGATCTCCAGAAGTATGATTATCTTGTGATAGGGACTCTGGAATCTTATTATGGGATGCGGGAGTATTTTGGAGAAGAACAGCTGATTCCGATTTACATTGAGGTAGAGGACGGGCTGAGGCTGGAGAGAGCGCTTTGCAGGGAACGACAGCAGAAGGACCCCAAATATGCGGAGATGTGCAGACGTTTTCTGGCAGATGCAGAGGATTTCTCCGAAGAGAATTTGAAAAGAGCAGGAATTGTAAGGAGATTTGAAAATCTGGAGATGGAAAAATGTCTGAGTGAAATTACAGAGTTGATCCGGGAAGAAATGACTTCGCTTTAAAAGAAAACAGGAAAAAGATAAAAAGAGAAGCAGACGGGCAGATTTGCCGTTTGTTTCTCTTTTTTTGCTTTACAAGAGTTTAACTTGCAATTGAAGTGATGTTAAAAAAGGAACGTTATAATGACGAACGTGCCATTAAGAAAGGAAACAGTTTGATGTTAAAGAAAGTAATAAAAGAGGCATTCCCTACCGTACTGGCGTTTACCATGTCAGGAATGTACAGCATTGTGGATGGGATTTTTGTAGGAAAGGCAGCGGGAGATACAGGGCTTGCAGCGATTAATATTGCGTGGCCGATCCCGGCACTGATCACTGCGCTCGGAATTGGAATCGGAACGGGAGGAAGTGTTTTGTACTCTCATTACAGAGGGCGGGGAGAGCAGAAGGTATGTGAAAATTTGTTTGAGCTTACAATGACATTTCTGATCGGTACAGGTATACTTGCAACGATTTTGCTGTCTCTGGTACAGAAACCGTTTTTAGAAATTTTGGGAGCTGCGGGAAGTGTTCAGACGGAAGCAATCAAGTATACGGCGATCATTATTGCCGGAAGTATCCTTCAGGTGGCAGGAACCGGAATCATGCCTCTTTTGAGAAATATGAATCAGTCGCTGGGAGCAATGCTCAGCATGGCAGCAGGATTTGCAGTCAATATTCTGGTGAACTATTATCTGATGTTCCGATTGAATATGGGAATCAGGGGAGCCGCATTTGGAACGGTGACGGCGCAGGCCGTGGTAGTTATGGCAGGATGTGCGATCCTGTGGAAAACAGGTTATCGAAAATGGAGACTGTTGTGGCACAGGCAATATGCTGCAGATATTTTCAAGATTGGGATTACGGCATTTGGAACATCACTTGCGCCGACAGCTGCACTTATTTTTACAAATCTGCAGTGTCTTCGTTATGGCGGAAATGCAGCGGTGGCGTGTTATGCGGCTATTTCTTATATTGCATTCCCGGTTCAGTATTTTCTGACGGGAATCGGAGAAGGTGTACAGCCTCTGATTAGTTTTTATCATGGTGCGAAAAAGGAGACAGAGGTAAGAGCAGTAAAAAAAATCGCTTACACCGCAGAAATCATCTTAGGAATCACGGCGGCAGCAGTGACGATCTGTATGATTCCGTATATTGGAGGATGGTTTGGTCTGTCAGCAGAGTCAAAGCAGTATTTTTCTTCGGGGATGCTGATCAGTTCATTTGCATTTCTGTTAACGGGAACGGCAAAATTGAATGTATCCTGCCTCAATGCAGTCATGCAGACGAAAAAAGCGGTGTTTATGACTTATATAGAAAGCCTGGCAGTTTCGCCAATCTGTCTGTTTTTGCTTCCGGCTGTCTGGGATATCAGAGGAATCTGGCTGGCGCTCCCGGTAACGGCAGGAATTATGACAGGGATTTACGGGTTGATAAGAAAGGATAGAAAAAATGAAGAATAAAGTAAAATTCAGGCAACTGGGCAGTGTGACTCTTTTTGTTCTGCCGGCATTCATTCCTCTGATCGTATTTTGGATTTATCCGATCCTGCGATCTGTCTATATTAGTTTCACAGACTGGGATTATATGACTCCGGACTACAATTTTGTATTTTTTGATAATTTTATTTCGTTGTTTCAGGATGCCAGATTTTACGATGCACTTTGGAACACAGTTGTGTTTACATTGGGAACTCTGATTCCGACGATCGTACTTGGTCTGATGCTGGCTCTTTTGATGCAGAAAGCATTTAAAGGAAGCGGGATCATCAAATTTATTTTGTTTTCGCCATGGATCACGCCGACTGTTGCAGTGTCGATCGTATGGACCTGGATCTACGATCCGAATACGGGAATTGCAAATACGGTAATGAGATTTCTGCATCTCCCCGAATTACAGTGGATTAAAAGTTCAGACACAGCAATGCTCGCTGTGATCATTGTGACTGTGTGGAAGAGTCTGGGATATGCGATGATCTTTTATCTTTCCGCATTGGAAAAGGTTCCGAAAGAGTTGTACGAGGCAAGCGGGCTGGATGGAGCAAAAAGGTGGCAGAGATTCCGGGATGTTACGATTCCGTGTATTTCTCCGACTACGTTTTTCCTGGTAATTATTACGATGGTAACTTCACTGCAGGCATATGATCAGATCCAGATCCTGACTCAGGGAGGTCCGTCCGGAAGCACAAGAACCTTGCTGTATATGTATTATCAGCTTGGGTTTGAAGAGTTTAACATGGGACAGGCAACTGCGGTGGCGATTGTGATGATTATAATCACCGTAGTATTATCGGCAGTACAGTTCGGTGCATCGAAAAAATGGGTGCATTATTAGAAAGAAGGACAGATTATGAAGATAAGAACAGGAATCGAAAAACTCGGAAAAGGAATGATTTTACTGATCTTCAGTATTTTCACAATCTTTCCGTTTGTATGGATGATTTTAAGTGCACTGAAAACAAAGGCGGAGATTATGGATGTCAGTTCATTTTTTCCGGCAGAATTCCAGTGGCATAACTTTTACCAGGTCATTTTTGAATCACCGCTTCTTCGATATGTCGGCAACAGTTTGTTTGTATCAGTGATCACGCTGGCGCTGCAGATCGTAACAGGTGCGATGATCGCCTATGCGATTGTTTTTATGAATTTTAAAGGCAAGAAAGCGTTGTTTGCAGTCATCATGGGAACTTATATGCTTCCGACAGCAGCAACATATATTCCGAGCTATATTATTCTGGTAAACTGGAATCTGCTGAACACGTTTACAGGGCTGATCATTTCCAACTGTGTCAGCATTTTCGGAATCTTTCTGCTTCGACAGGCATTCATGCAGGTTCCAATGGGACTGATCGAGGCAGCGAGAATCGACGGGGCAAGCTCCTGGAAGATTCTGTGGCGGGTCGTGTGTCCGATGACAAAATCTTCGTTCATCACATTTGGACTGATGAACTTTATTACCTGCTACAACAGTTATATGTGGCCTTCTCTGATCACAGATGCGGATGAGAAGATGATGGTGTCACAGGGATTGAGAAAATTCTTTATAGAAGGCGGTGCTTATGGAACAGAATGGCCCCTGGTCATGGCAGGAAGTACATTGATCGTACTGCCGCTTCTGATTCTGTTTGCATTTACGCAAAAGTGGTTTATCAATGGAATCGGCGGAGATACGGGTATGAAAGGATAATTCCTTTTTTACATAAAGAAAGCAAAGAAAAAACGATATACGATGCATGAAGGAGAAAAAAGAAAATGAAAAAGAGAATTGTATCAGCATTATTAGTTTGTGTACTTGGAATGTCCCTGGTGACAGGATGTGGAAACAATGCAAAGGCTGCAGAAACGACAAAGACAGCAGATGGAAAAATTCAGTTGGATCTCTGGTATTCCGGGGGAAAAACAGCAGTCAATGTATTTCAGGACATTGTAGATGCATTCAATGAGTCTCAGGACAAATATGAAGTTAAGACAACAACGCAGGCGGATTATACAGAGACTTATGAAAAACTGCAGGCAGGAATCGCAGGAAAGAAAGCTCCGGACATGGCACTTCTGGATACAGATAAATCCAGAAATCTTTCTGAAAAAAATCTGGTTGCAGACATCAATGAGTATGTAGAAAAAGATGATTCCTTTGAAAAAGATGATTATCTGCCGGTATTTTATGAGCAGGGGGAGTATGAGAACGGAAAATTGTTTGCACTGCCTGCATATGGTACAACACAGGTGATGTACTACAATAAAGCGGCATTTGAAAAAGCGGGAATTGACCCGGCAACGATCAAGACCTGGCAGGATCTTGCAGCGGCAGCAGAGAAAATGACAGCTTCTGATGGTTCCTTTGTGGGCTGGGAGCCAATGTGGGGCTCAGGAAATCTGATTGATGCAGCACTCAGCAACGGAGCCTCTCTTCTGAGTGAGGATGGGAAAAAAGTGATGATCAATTCAGACGAATGGGTAGAAGTATGGGAGAGCTTCCGTACATGGATTCACGATGACAAGATCATGAAAGTAAATTCCGGCGGACAGGGCTGGGAATACTGGTACACGACGATTGACGACGTTCTGCAGAATAAAGCAGGCGGTTATACAGGTTCTTCCGGAGATCAGGCAGATTTGGACTTTAGCATTGTGGGAGCAATGGAACAGCCTGGATTTAACGACAACTCTTCAGCACCAACGGCAGATGCACTGCAGCTTGTGATGCTTCAGAATTCTTCTGATGAAGAAAAAGAAGGTGTTTATGAGTTTATGAAATATTTTACAACTCCGGAAAATCAGGCAAAATGGTCCATGGGCACAGGATATGTGGCAGTACGTGAGTCTACACAGGAAGTAGAAGAGTTTAAGTCTTATGCAGAAGAAAATCCTCAGGCACTGGTTCCGCTTCAGCAGGCATCTCACGGAACACCGGCTCTTCAGGATCCGACAGGAGGAAAGATTCTGGATGCCCTGTCAATTGCAGCGGATAAGGTAGAGTTGGAAAACGTACCTGCACAGGAAGCTCTGGATGAAGCACAGAAAACAGCACAGGAAGCATTGGATGCATTATAAAATGAGAGATCAGATTAGATTTAAAATCGGAAAAGAAGAAAAAAATATTCAGGAAAAATGGATTGAAATTCCGGAAGGAACAGAACACATTCAGATGATGATAGAAATGCCCGAAGAATTTCAGTATATGGCATTCTTGTTTCTGGAAGATCCCAAAAAAGAAATTCGGTTTCAGAAGCTGCTGGGATATGGGCAGCAGAACCCGGGAATCGGAAAAAGCACAAAGGATACAACGATAGGAGGTGTTCCGGGAGAGATTTATCCCGGAACATGGAAAATCGGAATCGGCATTTTTACAGAATATGTTGCGCAGAAGCTGGGAGAACAAACCGGAGAAATTGTACTGACAGTTTCGGACCGGAAAGATGAGGTTTCTGATCCGATCGGCGGAGAATGCTGGGTGGAAAACGGACTTCATATCTCGGAAAAAAGCTATCGTTGGGAGAACGTATTTTGTCCGGAATCCGGATGGTATAAGGGTGATTTTCATACGCATACGAGGTTGTCTGACGGAAAAGAGACGATCGGTCATGCTTCTGAAAGAGCAGAGGAAAGCGGTTTGGATTTTTATGTGCCGACAGAACATAATCTGATGCATACCGGCTGGTGTAAGACTTCACTCTGTGTGCTTCCCGGAATTGAGGTAACGACAGATAAAGGACACATGAATCTGTTTGGAATTACGGAAATGCCGGAGAAAATTCTGGAGATCGTGAAGCATAACGGAGATGAGATCATAGATATGTATATGGACCAGACGATAGCACAAGCAAAACAAAAAGGATGGATTCGCAGTATCAATCATCCGTTTCTGACCATCTGGAAGTGGCAGTTTGAAAATACAGATCTGCGGGATATCAACTGTATAGAAATCATCAATGATCCGACATATCCGGATGGGCCGGGATCTAATGATATGGCAATTCGTTTTTTGGATCAAGTATGGAATGAAGGAATTCGTGTGTTCGGAGTGGGAGGAAGTGATTCTCACAATCTGGAGGATGAATTTTATGAAGGGGCAAGCCTTCCGTCTGCGGTGGGAGATCCCGCAACATGGGTATTTTGTGACGGATTAAGTCCGAAAAATCTGATGAATGCAGTAAGGCAGGGACATCTGTGTGTGACCAGATTCTGCAAAATAGAGCCAAAAATCAAGGTGGATGGTCAGGACTGTCTTCCGGGAGATGAGATCACTGCAAAGAAGTGTGAGATTACATATCGGGCGGAAATTTTGGGACTGACAGAAGAACCGGAAGCATTTCTTGTGATGAATGGAAATTATGTGGAGCTGCCGGTCAGTTCGTCTGAAACCGGAAGATATCATGTAGAGACAAACTTGATTCTGGAACGTACCTCCTGGCAGTGGATCAGACTGGAAGTCAGAACAAAGAAAAAAGAATTTCTTGGATATGTAAACCCGGTATTTCGAGGAAAGAAAGATCCGGAGAGGACAACTTTCGGAGAAATCAAAGGAGAGACAGAAGGTTTAGCAGATGATTAAAGGAATTTTATTTGATAAAGATGGAACTCTGATTGACTTTTTTTCCTTATGGCTGGGTGCGGCAAAAGCGGTCGTAATACAGTTTTTAAAAGAAAATGAGCTTTCAGAGGAAGTAAAGGAACGTGTGTTTTATGCGATGGGAATCGAGAATGGAGAAATCGATCCTTATGGCGGGCTTGCGTATAAGTCCTATTCAGAAATTGCTCTGGATATTACGGATGAACTTTCAAGGGAGCAGATTTATCTGGACAGCCGAAAAGTGAGGATGCAGCTGGAGCGGCTGTTTGCTGAATATGTGACGGAAAGTCAGGCACAGTATGTGGAAACAGCGGACATTAAAGCAGTCCTTGATTCGCTGAAACAGAGAAACATTTGGATCGGACTTGCAACAGCAGATACTGTGCCGTCTGCAAAAAACTGTCTGAAACGTCTGGAGGTACTGGAAAAATTTGATTATGTGGGAGCGGATGATGGTGTCCTGCGCCCGAAACCGGAAGCAGATATGTTTCTGGAATTTCAGAAAAAATTCGGACTGAAGCCGCAGGAAATCGCAGTGGTTGGAGATACATATAATGACATTCGTTTTGCAAGAGAAAACGGGGGAGTTGCCATTGGTGTTTTAAGCGGAGTGAGTCAGGAAGCAGATTTTTGCGGGGAAGCAGATTATATATTAAATTCTGTGGGAGAACTTCCGCAATTATTGGAACAGATATAGATATTAAGGAGGCATTGCTGTGGCTGAGATTCAGTTGAAACATGTATATAAAAAATATGAAGACAAAGTAGTTGCGGTACAGGATTTTAATCTTAAGATCAAGGATCAGGAGTTTGTGATTTTTGTAGGTCCTTCCGGATGTGGAAAATCGACAACGCTGCGGATGATCGCAGGATTGGAGGAAATATCCGACGGGGAGCTTCTGATCGATGGAAAAATGATGAATCAGGTACAGTCATGCGACAGAGATATTGCAATGGTGTTTCAGAATTATGCACTGTACCCGCATATGACCGTATTTGAGAATATGGCATATAGCCTCCGGCTGAAAAAGGTACCGAAAAAAGAACGCAGACAGAAGGTGGAGGAAGCGGCAAAGATTCTTGGGCTCGAAGGGGTTCTGGACAGAAAGCCGGGAGAACTTTCGGGCGGGCAGAAGCAGAGAGTGGCAATGGGACGTGCCATTGTACGGAATCCAAGAATTTTCCTGATGGATGAGCCATTGTCCAATCTGGATGCAAAATTAAGAACACAGATGAGGGCGGAGATACTGAGGCTGTACCAGAAGCTGAAAACGACGTTTATTTATGTGACGCATGATCAGACAGAGGCGATGACACTTGGAACCAAGATTGTAGTGATGAAAGACGGAGTGATTCAGCAAGTCGCATCACCGGAAGAACTTTACAACTGTCCGGCAAATACATTTGTGGCAGGTTTTATCGGAATGCCGTCTATGAATTTCTTTCAGGGGAAATGCTGCAGAGGCGGAGAATATGGAACCTATCTTCAGATTGGAGATTTTGCGGTCAATCTGACAGAAGAAGATGCCCAAAGAGTTTTCCGAAAGGGATATATGGGTGAGGTGATCACAGTAGGTGTGCGTCCGGAAGATCTGGTACTTACAGAGGAAGGAACAGAGCATGAGGTTCTGGTGTATGAAATACTCGGTGCAGAAACCTATCTTTATTTTACATACGAAGGGAAGGATGTGGCATTGAGGACAAATGCAGACACACCATATAGACGGGGAGACAGGATTTCTTTTTGTCTCAGAAATGATAAACTGCACTTGTTTGACGGTGACACCGGGATCAGAATATAAGAAAGACGGCGGAAGGAGACTTCTGCTGTTTTTTTTGTGCAATTGCAGGAATCTGGGTATATCTTACATCAAAATTATGCTATACTGAAACAGTAACCAGAAGGAATTCAAGAAAAGACAGCAGGTGATGATATGAGCAGTTTTAAAGACGTGGTTGGACACAAAAATATAATACAGTATATTGAAAATGCGGTAAAAACAGATAAGGTTTCCCATGCATATATTTTGAATGGGGAAAAAGGTTCCGGAAAACGACTTCTGGCAAATTTGTTCGCTATGAGCCTGCAGTGTCAGAACCGGGATGAAGACGGAGACGCATGCGGAAAGTGCCAGTCCTGCAAACAGGCAGCATCTAATAATCAGCCGGATATTATCAGGGTGACACACGAAAAACCAAATACGATCAGTATTGATGACATCAGAGAGCAGATCAACAATGATATTGTGATCAAGCCATACAGCAGCAAATATAAGATCTATATTGTACCAGATGCAGATATGATGAGTGTACAGGCGCAGAATGCGCTGTTGAAGACGATCGAGGAGCCGCCGGCCTACGCAGTTGTCATGCTTCTGGCAGACAACCCGGATGCGCTGCTTCCGACGATTTCGTCACGCTGCGTGCAGTTAAATTTAAAACCAGTGGGAGACCAGCTTGTGAAAGATTATCTGATGAACGAAATGCATGTGCCGGATTACCAGGCAGAGGTTGATGCGTCCCTGGCGCAGGGAAATATCGGAAAAGCAGAGCGGATTGCCCGTTCTCCGGAATACGAGGAGACGCTGGAAAGTGCACTCCGCATGGCAAAGTACGCCGACAGTATGCCGCTGTATGAAATCGTGGAGACGATCAAAAAACTGACGGCCGAAAAAGACAATATTGATGATTATTTCGATATCTTTTCTTTATGGTTCCGCGATGTTCTGCTCTTTAAGGCGACAAAAGAGGTCGATTCCCTTGTGTTCAAGCAGGAGCTGAATGGAATCCGTGAGAGAGCAAATAAGAGCTCATACGAAGGCCTGGAGAAGATTATAGAGGCGATTCAGAAGGCGAGAGCCCGCCTGAACGCGAATGTTAATTTTGATTTAACCATGGAGCTTATGTTCCTGACAATGAAGGAAAACTGATAACATGATAACAATTATAGGAGTACGTTTTCGAAACGTAGGAAAAGTATATTATTTCTCGCCGAGAGAGCTGGACATCTGCGTGGGCGACCACGTTATCGTTGAGACGGCGCGCGGCGTAGAGTATGGTTTCGTTGTGCTGGGGCCAAAAGAAGTTGACGATTCCAAAGTGATCCAGCCGTTGAAAGAAGTCATCCGCATTGCAACGCCGAAGGATGATGCGCGGGAGGAGAGCAACCGCAAGAAAGAAAAAGAAGCGTTTGAAATCTGCCAGAAGAAGATCCGGGCGCACAACCTGGAGATGAAGCTGATCGATGCAGAGTATACGTTTGACAATAACAAGATGCTGTTTTACTTTACCGCCGACGGAAGAATTGATTTCCGT
>ENA-OPSF01002394-OPSF01002394.1-human-gut-metagenome-genome-assembly--contig:-NODE-2394-length-11690-cov-66.941556_pt1 | contig 11690 bp, 14 predicted proteins | sample MGYA00241452_ERZ501896 | MGnify/ENA primary metagenome ERZ501896 (study PRJEB25962, sample SAMEA2042111) | human gut metagenome | biome: human gut; feature: human-associated habitat; material: faeces... | reverse complement strand
CAGAAACGCTATATTCTGCTTCACCTCAAACAAATAAAAAAGCTCTAATTCTATTAAGAATCAGAGCTTTTCCTAATTTTGCTTTCTTGAGAAGCGGTGCGTACGGGGCAGTAACATATCTACTTACTGACACATAGTGATACATACAGGTACATTGATTGTCTTGTGATGCAAGAATGTTTGTTGCCTGTTGTTTCATTGGGTATCACAATATGCCACAGAATTGAGACCCAGATTGAGACCCGTGTTTTCAATATGACTACTCGTCATATCAAAGCAGACCCCACGTCATATTCTATCAAATCACTATATGACGGCTCGTCATATTTTTATGCAGAGGAACGATTCTTGAAAAAATCTTGTCGAACAATAGAATTAGAATATGAACAAGAAAGAATTGTGCAATGCTCTTGCAGAGAAAACAGGGCTGACTAAAACAGAAGCTCAAAAAGCCTTTAATGCTGTTATTGAAATCGTAGCCAATGAAATGAAAAAGAATGGCAGAATCACCCTTATCGGTTTCGGTTCGTTCTCCGTCAAACAGAAAGCTGCGAGGAAAGGGATGAATCCGACTTCTTTCGCCCCGATTGATATTCCTGCTAAAAAGGTTGTAAACTTTAAGCCCAGTATCTATCTGAATCACCTCTTAAACGTTAAGAAAAGAGGGAGAAAAAGGAAAGATGAAAATAATATCAGCTTATAACATACTTGCAATTATGCCGTTGAGCATATCTTCGGCTCTCTGGTCATAATCCCGATTAGACAAATGGCTTTCAAGTTCATCAAAGCCGTTTGTCTTTTCGATTATAGACAGCAATGTCCTTAAATCATAAAAATCGGTCTTCTTGCGCTGAATGTTAGCGGTATTAATGTATCTGTCAAACTTAGAGGAAAACAGGTATATAGGAGACATTACACAAATTCCGTTTATAAAAGATGCAAACTTTGTATTGGCGCAATCATAATCTATCAGTATATCAGTCTCAATCTTGACTTTCTCCAGTTCTAAGGAAACCATATATTCGGAACTGTCCTCTACGCCAATCCCGAATTTGCTACCTACTTGTTTGACGAACCTGTCCCTTTCCTTATTGGCAAACGAAGTCCAAAAATCAAGGTCATTATCAGATCTGTTTCTCCAAAACGGAATGGAGTAATACCTACACAGCAAGTCTATTGCCGTTCCACCGATAAGGTACAAACCGCATCGGGTGGCGGTCTTTACAATCTCCGTATCGTATGGAGTGTATTGTTGGAATAGTGGTAGTGTATTGCTCATTGATTGATAAGGTCAGGGTTAATAAGCAGGTAACCGTCCAAGTCTTGGCTCTCGTCCGTATATAGGTAATCTCCTATAATATCCCATACTAAACCCGAACCTACAACCGATTGGAACAGGCTCGACAAATTATAGACATCTTCCAATGTAAGCCTGCAATCTTCTTTGCCTACAAACAGCAATTTGCATTTCTCGTTAGGTTCTATCTTGATTAGATTTTTCGTGATTGAACGGATAATCTCGTTAGTCAGATTAGTATAATCAAGCGACAGGATACAATTACCCTCCTTGCTTATTATCTTGAATTTGAATATTTTCCTTTGCATGGGATTTTTTGCAACAAAGGTAGGTTGGCGGTTACGACAGAATTAGACGTAGGTACAGAAAAAGAGCCACTACTTTTGTAATGGCTCTCAAAAACAGATTTACAGCATACTGACAGCTACGCTTCTGCCAGTTCGTATTCATTATCTTCTGGGAACATCTCTATAAAATCTTCCATTCTACCTTTGGGGATAATGATTTTACGCAAGTAGCTGTTGGACGCAAATGCTCTATTTTCAATCTTTGTAACAGTGTCGGGAATGATGTATTGTGAATCTTCTCGTCCTCGTGGATAATAAACCAATGTTTTACAATCGGCTGTAAACAATACTCCGTCTATGGATTTGTAATGTTCATTATCGCATTCAATCCATTTTAAACTTTCATGGTGTTCAAAAGTTGTATCTGTTATTTCATTTATTGATTTTGGGAGCGTTATTCTTTTGCAGGAATCAGCAGTCCAAGGAGATACGAAGCTACAAAAAGCATCTTCAGCTATATTGGTTACAGAATCGGGAACAACGTAATTATCACAACCTTTCCCTTGAGGGTAACATACAAGAGTTTTGAGGTCAGCCGTAAACAGCACTCCGTCTATGGATTTAAAGAAAGGAGAATCACATTCAATACCTTTTAAATCCCAACAGTAAAAAAATGCAGAAGGAGCGATTGAACTTATTTGATTGGGTAGTTTTATAGATTTCAGTTTTGAACAGCTATGGAAAGCATCGCTTTTCAAAATTTTGACAGATTCTGGTAGAATAATTTCCTCCAAATCACAACAATTACCGAATGCTGCTTGTCCAATTATTAATATTCCATTGGGAATTGTGTATTTTCGTTCAGTTCGTCCTTGTGGATACCTAACAAGTTTCTTGTCTTTTTTGTCGAATAATACTCCGTCAACAGTATAATAGTATTCATTATCACATTCTATTTTTTCTAAGGATGGACAAAACCCGAAAGTATTGTTCCCGATATGTTGTATTGAATTGGGCAAAGAGATTGTTTCCAAAGATTCACATCCCCAAAATGCTCCATCATTAATACTTTCGATACCATTTGGTAATTCTATTTCATTCAGCAATTTACAACTGGAAAAAGCACTGGAATCAATATCTATAAGTTCTTTCGATAGTTTTATTTCTCGCAAAAAATTACAGCGAGAAAAAGCTCCACTCTCTATATGCTTTATTGAATTGGGTAAAGTGATTCTTTTTAATTTTGAACAGTTGGCAAATGCGTATTTTGGAATATAATTCAAAGAAACAGAGATATTGATTCTGCGCAAAGAGCTACAATTTGAAAAAATACAGCTACCAATTTCACTTAATGTATTAGGTAAATCTATTTCTTGTAAGGCTTTACAATACATAAAGGCACTATTACCAATTTCCGTCAAGGAATTGGGCAATTTGATTTTTTTTAATGATTGACACAACATAAATGTATCTCTGCAAATCTTTGTTATAGAATCGGGTAATATTATATCTTGTAAAGATTTGCAGCGAGAGAAAGCAGATTCTCCAATATTAATTAGCGAATCGGGTAATATAATATGTTCCAAAAATTCACAATTCCTAAAAGCATAGCTTCCTATATTGACAACTGAATCAGGAATAACATAGTTGGCATCAATTTTTTTAGGTGGATAACGTACAAGAGTTTTATAATCTGCCGTGAATAACACTCCGTCTATTGATTTGAAATAATCACTGTCGCACTCAATGCTCTCCAAGCTATCGTAAGATGAGAATACTTTTTCTGAAATATCTTGAACCGTAGTCGGTATTTTACATACAGTTAGGCTCTTGTCTATTTTTTCTAATGTCTCCATATCTGTAAATCTGTTTTCTATTTTTTTATTTACCCTCTTTCAAGAAACTCAAATCGGGTTCATGGTAACGGCTTGATTTCAGTATCTTACCATCTTCACGATAAATCGGTTTTCCATTTTCGTCCAACTTGCTCATATTGCTTTCATGCACCGCATCGAAGATACGCTCAAATTCATCTTGTAAACCGTGAGAAACGACTGTTCCCAACAAGGTGTAAGCTATATCGGCTAATTCTTTGGCTACCGCTTGCAGCCGTTCATCCTCTGTATCTCCTGTGATTGCGTATTCTTCTGCATATTCCTCAACTTCTTCTTTCATCACACGCATACGAAGTTCATGTAAATCTTGGGGAATGCGCAAAGTTGGCTGTTCATTTATGTACAAGCCAAAAGCCCGATGAAATTCTTCTAATTGTTTGAGCTGCTTTTTCATACCCTAATTTATTTGTATTATGTTAGTGATAGGATTAGGTGTTGATTCCGTAATTTCCACATTACCGTCTATATCAATCGTTCCGATAACAGATTGGCTTGTACTATATTGAAAACCTGCAAAATACAATAAATCAGAACCGTCCATTGTATAAATGGAACGAAAATCAATGCCTTTACTTGACAAGTCCAATTCCTTGATACTGTAGTCCTCTAATGCTATAATATCCAATTTACCCACAGATTTCCGTGCATATAAAGCATCTGCTGTAACATAGGTGGAATAATTCTTAGTGAAGAATCCGTTTAGATTAACAGGGATTTCTGTCAATGTCCTTGTTGCAAGTATATATTCGTATGTGCGTCCATAAACATTTATCAGCATCGTAGCCCTACGTTCGTTCCATTTCACTTGTATATCATTGGGCTGTGATATTCCCCAGTAATCAAGAAATTCCGTTTCTGCCATAATTAGACTTTGGAGTTCTTGTTTCTCACTCAACTTGCTAACTACAAGTTTGTAAGAATCGTATTCTCCACTCACAGCCGTGAGATATAAATCCTCGTTGTCGTGAGAAACAAAAGCATTTCCATATTCTGTTTGAGGGATAAAATTAGAAATGATAAACTGCTGCGTACCGTACGACGGACGGATATATCTGTAGCCATAGAAACAAGTTCCTTTATTGTTGATGACAAAGTGAATTTTGTCCTGTGTTTGTGTTTGGGCATATAATTCCAATTTTAAGTTAGATGCATCTTGCGTATGAATCTTAAACAAAAAAGACCCAAAGGAATTATCTGTAGCATAAATATTTCCCTTATTGTCTGTTACGGCATTCTCTCCATTCAACCCTATACCTAAATCATATATAGCTTCTGTTTTTTTATCAATGAGATAGGAATACCCTCCAGATGCAACGCTGTTGTCTGGAAGCAAATTTCCATCTTCACTATATGAGGGTTTATAATTTATGGGATTACCTGTATTTATCATCAGATACTTTTTATTAATATCCCATATTGAAAATGAACCGCTTATTCTAACCGTATCACCCTTATTGTCAATCCACGATAATTCCATGTCTCTACCGTCTTTCTTAATCTGTCGATATTGGGCAGCAGAAGAACGGGTGTTAGTTCCACTTGTATAGATATACTTTGCATCTTTGATATTCAGCCCCACAATATCACCGTGTTGTGGCGGTTGTGGCAGTTCATCATCATTACTGCAAGATACAAGAAAAAAGGCTGTACAAGCAGCCAATAAATACTTCAATTTCATGATGTTATTTCTTAATGTTATTAATAATTCTATCCGACAATCCTTTCAATCCTACTTCATTTAAACTTCTCAATTTAGCTTCTTTCCCTATCAGAAGAGGGTGTTTAGGATAACCTTTCGTGGTAGCTCCGTATGCTTTGAAATGATAATTCCCACTGAACAGGCTGATTATACCTTGTATATTTTTATCCTCGTTTCCGAATAACAAATCAGACAAGTACGTCCGTTTGGTATCGTCAATGACCGCACCCCAAGCGCACCACACATCTGCCCGTTCAATAGTGGACAATAGTTCTTCTATGGCTGTAAGATTGCGCAAATGGATTTCTATGCTATAAGTATCGTCCGTATCCATGTTGTTCGGATTGGTCGCTCTTTGGGGATAGACATTCAGCATATACCATGCTCCATATTCACCGCTTCTTTTTGCGTAGTCCTGCACCCTTCTAAGTGTCGGGTCAAGGAAGTTTGGCATTGCCATGCTGGGATTAATACCGATGCAAATCAATACATTCCGTTTATCCGTATCGAATTGCTCCCCTAACACGTAGCGAACATCTGTAAGTTCACAGTCATATTTTCTACGATATTCAGCTGAAATGTCATAGTCATACACCCAACCGCCTTTTACTATTTTCTTACCCATAATCTTATGTCTTTTTATATGTGCTTATTATTACTAAGCACAAAGATAAATCTTTTTTTCAACTTTACAATCTTGAAAACAGGGTTTTATGAAGTCAAAGGTCGATTTATTCGTCATTAATAAGGTTCGGGAGAAACGAAAGGAACTTGGCATATCGCAGCGTGGATTGGCTGCGATATTGGAATGTTCACCCAGTTTTATAGGACAGGTGGAGAGCGATAAATTTGACATAAAGTACAGCGTACACCAAGTTTTCCTTATCGCGCAATTTTTCGATTGTTCCCCTGCCGATTTCTTTCCTCCTATCAATTTTGACATATAAGCCTGTTTTTCCGCAAAGGTAAGATTAGGGGTACGTCAGTTTAAGTCGGTGGTCTAATATCTTTCATCACTGACGAGAAAATGGCAAAAAAATACCGTTACATTGCTGCAACGGCTCATGCAAATAATCTGGCAATAATTCATTTATAATTGGATAACATCTTTTGTATTCTGTTCTTTATGCTTTCCCTCAATGACAACGGAGACAACACCTCTATATGTTCTCCATAGCCCATTATCCTGTTCTCCAATTCGGGATTGATTATCAGATGCAGGGTGATAACATCACCCTCTATTACCTGTGAGGAATGGATTGGCAACGAATGGAGATAGGGCAACATGGAAGGAGAGACCTTCAACCTGACTTCTTCTATCGGGGCAGTCGGATTGTTGTCGGGTTCATAGACAAGCCCATACACATCATCAAAGCGTTTGGCAGTTTCTTCCAATGCAGGTTCTCGTTGGAACACATCGTCTGTTGTTATAAGATTGTGTATTCTGTCCAATCCGAATGTACGGAACGATTTCAACTTATCCACAAAGGCAAACAAATACCACATGCCCTCAAACTCTTTCAGCAAGTAGGGACAGACGGTATAGTCTTTGGTTTCTCCCGACTGGTAATTATAATGGGAAAAGCGGACAACCATCTGATTTTGGATAGCCTTCAACAGCCACCCGATATGTTCCACTCCCTTTGCACGGGGATCGGGGCTGACAGCAAGATATTGCAGCAGCCTGTTTTTATCCCTCATGGTAGAGAGGGCAATATCCGAGCTTTCCGCCAATCCTATAAAATACAGTAACTTGTCTAATTCCAATGTACTGTCAGTCTGTGCAAAGTAGCCGTTCTTCTTTTCATCATATATGATTTCAATGTCAAAGTTGCTGCGTATCTCTGCCAAGTCTCTTTGGAAAGTCCTTTCTCCAACTTCCACGTCATATTGCTTCATGTATTCAAGCAGGATATGTTTGCTCGGATAATCATTCCGCAATATTCTGCGGATTATCAGATAATGTCTGCGTATCGTATTCTTTGTTGCCATGCTCTTAATTAATTTATCCTGCCTTAAAGAACGTATGCCTGCTTAACGCAATCGCATTCTCTTCCTTGGATATTCGGATATACTTCATAAAACTGGTTTCCGTGCTGTGTCCCGTTATCTGCATGATAGACAAGCTCGGTATTCCTGCCCTATAAGCATTGGTAGCAAAACTTCTTCGGGCTGTATGGCTGGTTACCATGTCGCACTTCTCATGGGTAATCTCATGCTTAATTCCCCCCGATGTCTCAACCACAGAGACAAAGTTAGTGATTCCTGCCTTACGGCACAACTTTTTTAATATTCTGTTTGTACTTTGGTTGGACTGCACAGCAGGCGGTTGGTTTCCATACTTGCGGAAAATGGCTTCCACCTTAGGGTGCATGGGGATTACCACAAGCGTATTGGTCTTTTGGGTTACAATCGTCAGCAGTTTGTTGTCAAAGTCCAAGTGTTTCTGCTGTAAGCGTGCTATATCGGAATAGCGCAACCCTGTATAGCTTGAGACAATGAAGCTGTCCCTTACACAAGATTCCCCCTCGTTGAGTTCAAGGTTGTAGAGGTTATCCAATTCTTTCTCCGTCAGATAGACCGTTTCCACATTCTCCTTATACACTTTGAACTCTCTGCGCTTAAAGTCGTCATTGGCGGTATAGTTGTTCTCGTAGGCATACCGTAACATAGCCTTTATGCTTTTGACGAATTTTCCTATCGCATTCGGCTTGTACTTTCCACGGGAATGGCTGGCTTCATTCATGAATTTCACAAAGTCATTGTAGAAGTTCACGGTTACACCGTCCAATCTCAACTTTATCCGTCTGTTGGCACAATACTGCTTTACGATTTTCAGAGTTGAAGCATAGCTCTGTATTGTACCTGCTGCCAGTCTTCCCCCTTTGCTGTTCAGTATAGTTCCGTCTTTACAGAGGGAAATGTAATATTCCATGAAGCTGATGAAGTCTGCAAACATCCGCTTTTCCTTTGTGGCTTGGTTCAATTCTTCACGTAACTTTGTACGCACGGCATCCACGGTAGGATAGATTTCGTGTAATTTCATTTCCTCCAACACCTTGATTAGGGCATTGGTGGTTTTCTCAATCTCTTTGTTGATATTGCGTAATATCAGTTGCAGCCGTATATTCCCTTTCAAATCGGGATTCCGTTTGCTGTCCTCTATGGCACACCCCATTTCCTTGTCCCAATGTTTGGGCTGTATCTTGTACTCGACAGGCAGATAGAATGTCAGTCTTTCACCATGCAGATTCATCCGTAGTCTGATAGTGGAAATCGGCTTCGTGGCATTCTTCAAGGAGAATCTGATTACATCTTTACAATAGAAAAATTCTTTCTTAGACATATCAATACTTTTTTATTCTATCATTTTTTCTTTCAATAATCGTTCCTCTCAATATCATGTACATTTACTGTTTTCAAGTGATTTGGTACTGATTGGAATCGCATAATATGACGACTTGTCATATTTCGTAACAAGGCTTTCATATACAGTGTGTGGCAATCATTTTATAAATTACCACACACTCCCAATACCATATCTTTAGCCTTACAAGTTCATACTTTTGCTTTCCAGTTTTTCCCTGATTTCTTCGATAATGCTATTGGCATTCGTGGACTGTTTATTCCAAGCATGAGCCATTGATTTTACTTTGTTCATTGCCCGTCCCAACGCACATCGTGAATTTGGTCCATACAGTCTCCTGTCTTTTATATCCTGCTCTATTGTCTTTAAGTTGAATTTATGAAAACAGAGTGTACAGAACAAGGTATAGTCGGTAAAACCATTAATAAGTGATGTATCAGTAGCCTTGCTATTGGCAGAGGGAGTGAATATGCAATCAAACTGTTCCAACAGGATATTCGGATTGCCACGCATGACATTATGGTATGATGTATCGGATATTTTCAGCTTTTTCATAATCATCCTTTTCGTTTCCATTTTCAGCTCAAACCTTGTCTTCTTTTCATAATGCGCCATAATTTCTGTCGGGTTGCTCACCATTTTCAGAAATGGCTTGTTCTTGCCTGTGAGGATTTCCACTTCTTTGTTGTAGATGTTCAGTTCCTCTTGACAATCTCTTGTCTTTACATCTTTCTTGAAACAGATACTTTCTCCCATATAACGCTTCCAGTTATATCTGCGATAGTCGCCTGTGCATAGATTCAGTGTATTCAGTATGGATTCTGTGAGTTCCATATCCACATCTTTTGTAGCATGGAGTTTATTGAAAGAGCAATCCTCAATAATGGCTTCCACATTAAGTTTGCAGATACCCAACCTCTCTATGTTCCGTAATGCTTGTGGAAAGGTGTCCTCTGATATAAGTAGGGGATAATCTTCCAACAGCAATTTAGAGGAGAACTCTATGGTCATTCTCTTGGACTGTCTGTTGGCATGGATATAGAGGGAGAATGGCACAAGCCCACGATTGTTTTGATTGGCTTGTGAGTTAAACTCTATAATTGACAATTCTCCTGTCTCCATATCAAGTGTATGCTTGAAAAGATGCTCTTTACCCTCAATCAATGAAATGTTATCACTACTTGTACTAAATCTTACTGTATCAAACTGCAGTTTATTGCTATTAATTGTTTTTCTCATTTTTTGTTCTGTTTTTAGATTGCAGATAATCAGAACATCATTTGCAATCGGGTTAATATTTTATTGTGCTAATCACGTTATCAAGGTGGATACAAAGAACCGACTTGGTAGGTTTCATAGACACGGGGCAACCACCTTGATATTAATTGCCCCGTGCTCCTGTGCTTAATAATGAAATATATCCTGTTCGTCAACCAACCGTAGAGCGTGCATAATATCGCTGTAAGAGAACTGCATGTCAATCATTTTTAAGGCAATGGTGGCAATGCTCTTACGATGTCCCACAAACTCACAATTCTTAAGATAATCAAGATGTGGATAGACATCGGCTGGTATCCTGTTTTGCAACAAGTGGAACTTTATTTGTTCGGCTTCTGCCTCTCCGTCAAATTCAGGATAAAGCGTAACCCGTACACCCGTTTCACGCAAATCCTGTATCACGTTAGGATGATATAATGCAATACCAAACTTACCCTCATGCCCGGTAGCCAGCCACGTACGATGTGGATCTATGATTGACATAACCAACGCATCAACAGGAGATGTTACCACGCCAATATGTTTTGCCCCATTGATTCTCTGCATACCAAAGAGAGTGGGTAGAAATGTTAGGGCGTACCCCTTGATTAATTCACACGCAAGAGAATAATACTTGTCACCACACGGAACAGATTCGTATTCCACATGGGAGTTCTGTTTTTTGGTATGTTGGATAAGCGCATCCCCGTCTCCGTCACGGACAATCATTCCTGTGTCGGGGTTAAAGAGTGCCATCCTAACATCACGAATTTTTTCGTTTTTGCTTTTGAATGCCAAGATTGCTGCATAATCACCTTTATAGCAACACCTCGTATCAATTCTGACTTCAAATGAAGCCAAAAGAGAATCAACCACCTTTTCAGGAAAATAAGAATGCAGGAATTTTGCCAACGTACTTTTACCGCACTCGTTTGGAAAGCGATATACTCGCTCTCTGGTTATGAAGTCCATAACCCGCATCTGTTTTTTTTTCATATTTTTATTCGTTTTTAGTGATTAATAATTGGTTAATGTCTTTTTCCGCAAATAATAATCGGCGATAGACTCGTTTTGCAGGCAAATCGTTATTGACTGTCATCCGATACAGTGTTGAACGAGATACCTTGAGAAGTTCACAAGTCTCTGCAACTGTAAAGTAGCGTTCAGAGGCTTTTTTCTTTACCTCTCCTTTCAAGGAAGAGATTTCCACTCGGATTTCCTGCAACAGCCTTATTAGGTCTTGCAGCTCCATTTCTTTAATTAAATATGTTTCTTTTAACATATTAAATGGTTGGTTTAAAGTTTTATGGCAAAATCGCCTCTATCATACCATAAAAGTGACAGCGAGGTCGCAAGGAATATATTTTACTGTAAACCAATATATTATATTCCGATATACAGTTTTTAACAATTTAGATATTGTATAAATTTGTAGATTTTGTAGATTATGCGTATTTTTGTAGAAAATAATTCTAAAAAATATATGGGAAATCACGGTATAAAATGTCCTTATTGTAACAAAGAGGAAGATATTGTCAAAAATGGAATAATCAAACATAAAGCCAAAGAGAGGCAACGTTTTTTGTGCAAAAACTGCAATAGAAACTTTTATCCAGAGTTTACGCAATCCAAAATTGACAAATGCCGACAAGCTATTATCATGTATTTGGAAGGTATGAATAAAGTAGAAATTGGGGCTATCCTAAAAGTGGATCGTTATGACGTACGACGGTGGATAAAGAAATACGGAAAAGATTTAGAAGAGATAAGAAACAACAGGATAGTAGAATCTATGAAAATAGAAGAAGTCTATGCTGTAACTCCCAATGAAAGTATGGGGCACAGAACGAAACGTATATTGAGGTTTGAGCGAAAATGTGTCTAAATC
>ENA-OPSF01002392-OPSF01002392.1-human-gut-metagenome-genome-assembly--contig:-NODE-2392-length-11697-cov-3.195843_pt1 | contig 11697 bp, 10 predicted proteins | sample MGYA00241452_ERZ501896 | MGnify/ENA primary metagenome ERZ501896 (study PRJEB25962, sample SAMEA2042111) | human gut metagenome | biome: human gut; feature: human-associated habitat; material: faeces... | reverse complement strand
GGAGCTGCTGGCCTGGGCCTACAGCGGTGCGGACAGGTATCTGATTGAAGATGACTATGACAGTGAATTCCGCCTGACTGGAAAGCCAATCCCGTCCTTACAGAGTATGGATATCACACAGAAAGTCATCTATATTAATACCTTTACTAAGAGTCTATCTTCAACAATGCGAATCAGCTACATGGTACTCCCACCGAAACTTGCCAACCGCTTTCTGGAACGGTTAAGTTTCTATTCCTGTACCGTCTCAAACTTTGAACAGTACGCTCTAATGCGCTTTATTAACGAAGGCTGCTTCGAAAAACATATTAATCGAATGCGAAACTTCTATCATAAACAAAGAGACAGCCTTCTTGATGCCATAAAAAACAGCCCGCTCGCTTCCTATGTCACCATCATGGAAGAAGACTCTGGACTACATTTTCTACTCAAGGTCAATACGGAACTGTCCGATGAAGAACTCATGCAGAGAGCTTTACAAAAAGGTGTCAAACTAAACAGCCTCTCCGCCTACTATCACGACAGCCCAGATGATTTTGCGGCACATACCTTCATCATAAACTATTCCTATCTCAATACAACGGGGGTGGAGGACGCGATAAAGGTGCTTTATGATGTGATAAAGAAATAGATGCTAAATAAGCTAAGCCTTATTTCCTGTATAAAGCTGGTAGTATCTTCCCTGTTCTTCAATCAAATCATCATGGGAGCCTCTCTCAATGATTCGCCCCTGTTCTAATACCATAATACAATCACTGTTTTTGATAGTAGAAAGGCGATGTGCGATAACGAAGGTAGTTCTTCCATGCATCAGTCGATCCATACCTTCCTGTACGATTTTCTCAGTACGGGTATCAATGGAACTGGTTGCTTCATCAAGGATTAATACTGGTGGGTCTGCGATGGCTGCTCTTGCGATAGATAGGAGCTGTCTCTGACCCTGACTTAAGTTGGCACCATCTCCAGTAAGAACAGTGTCATATCCCTGTGGAAGCCGTTCGATAAAGCTGTCTGCGTTGGCAAGTTTTGCTGCTTCGATAACCTCTTCATCGGTCGCATCTAATTTACCATAGCGGATATTGTCTTTGACGCTTGCTGTAAATAAATGCGTATCCTGTAACACCATTCCGAGGGAATGTCTTAAATCGGCTTTCTTTATCTTATTGATGTTAATGCCGTCGTAACGGATTTTTCCATCCTGTATATCATAGAAACGGTTGATAAGGTTAGTGATCGTTGTCTTTCCAGCTCCGGTAGAACCAACGAATGCAATCTTTTGTCCTGGTGTGGCAAACATTTTGATATCGTGAAGTACAATCTTCTTCTCATCGTATCCAAAGTCTACACCGAGGAATTCTACATCACCAAGAAGCTTGGCATACGTTGTTGTTCCATCTTCTTTATGAAAATGTTTCCATGCCCAGGTTCCAGTATGTTTGTCTGTTTCGTGAATCGTTCCATCTGCATCTTCTGTTGCATTGACAAGAGTTACATAGCCTTCATCTACTTCTGGTTCTTCGTCAAGAAGCTCAAAGATTCGCTGTGCTCCGGCAAGTGCCATTGCAACAAAGTTTACCTGTTGGCTGACCTGACCGATTGGCATATTTAAACTCTTATTAAATGTCAAAAAGCTTGCTAATCCACCAAGAGTAAAACTGCCAATTCCATTGATAGCAAGAATACCACCAACAATCGCAACGATAACATAACTGATATTTCCGATTTGTGCATTCATAGGTCCAAGGAAGTTGGCAAATGTATTTGCACGGTCTGCACTTACAAACAAAGCTTCATTTAATTCTTTAAACTCTTTTTTGCTTTCTTCTTCGTGGCAGAATACTTTTACAACCTTCTGACCATTCATCATCTCTTCGATATATCCATTTACTTTACCAAGATTTCTCTGCTGTTCCAGGAAATATTTTCCACTCTGTCCGGCAGATTTCTTTGTTCCCCAAATCATGATTGCAACCATAATAAGTGTCACAATCGTCAATGGAATATTTAAAATCAACATACTGATAAATACACTGATGATTGTAAATCCACTATTGATAATCTGCGGGATACTCTGGCTGACCATTTGGCGCAGCGTATCAATATCATTTGTATAGATTGACATAATATCACCATGTGCATGCGTGTCAAAATATTTGATAGGAAGCTTTTCCATATGTTCAAACATTTCATTTCGCATATTCATCATCATACCCTGAGTAACATTTATCATAATACGATTGTATGCATATGTTGCTACAATTCCAATACCATAAAATACTGCAACTCTTGCAATTGCATGTGCCAGTGGCGAAAAATTCGGTGTATCGCTGGACAAAAGAAATGGTGTTATATATTTATCGATCAAATCTCTTGTAAACATCGTTCCTTGTACATTTGCAATAACGCCTACAAAAATGAGAATGAATACTGCAATACAATGAAATTTATAATCCCGGAAAATGTAATTCATCAATCGCATGAGTAATTTCCCTGGATTTTTAACTTTATTCTGTGGTTTTCCCATTGGTCTTGGCATTATGCTTCACCTCCATTTTCGTCAAAATCTCCGCCGCCTTGTGTCTGTGATTCATATACCTCGCGATAAATCTCATTTGTCTTGAGTAGTTCTTCATGCGTACCAAATCCATTGATCTGGCCTTCATCCATAACAATGATACGATCTGCATCCTGTACACTGGATACACGCTGTGCAATGATAAGCTTTGTTGTGTCTGGAATTTCCTCTCTAAATGCACGGCGTATCTTTGCATCTGTCGCTGTATCGACAGCACTCGTACTGTCATCCAAAATTAATATCTTCGGTTTTTTCAACAATGCTCTTGCAATACAAAGTCTCTGTTTCTGACCACCGGATACGTTATTTCCACCTTGCTCAATATGTGTATTGTATTTCTGTGGGAAACGCTCGATAAATTCATCGGCACATGCCAATTTACATGCCTGAATACATTCCTCATCCGAAGCCTCTTTATTTCCCCAGCGAAGGTTGTCTAAAATACTTCCGGTAAATAATACATTGTTCTGAAGCACAACCGAAACCTGATTTCTCAGTACGTCCAAATCGTATTCTTTTACATTTTTTCCGCCAACCAGAATCTCTCCATCCGACACGTCGTACAGACGGCTGATCAAATTGACAAGGCTCGTTTTTGCACTACCGGTTCCTCCGATGATTCCGATTGTTTCACCTGAATGAATATCCAGATTAATATTTTTCAAAACTTTTTCTGCACTGTCTTTTTTGTAAGAAAAATCTACATTTTTAAATTCGATGCTTCCATCCGAAACTTCGTAAATCGGATTTTCCGGATTGTGAATATCTGTTGTTTCATTTAACACTTCTGCGATACGGCGCATGCTGGCCATACTCATGGAAATCATGACAAACACCATAGACAGCATCATTAAACTCATCAAAATATTCATACAATATGCAAGAAGACTCATCAACTCTCCTGTCGTCAGAGAATCAACTACTATCATTTTTGCTCCAAACCAACTAATCAGAATGATACAGGTATATACCGTAAACATCATGATTGGAGCATTCCACACAACGTTCTTTTCCGCCTTTACAAAAATGTCATAAATGTTTTTGCTCGCACGCTGAAATTTACTTGTCTCCTGCTCTTCTCTTACATATGCTTTTACAACACGAATCGCAGATACATTTTCCTGAACAGATTCATTCAATGCATCGTATTTCGGAAATGCCTGCTGGAAATAGGCTGTTGCATGGCGGATAATGAAAAATAAAATGATTCCCAGAATTATAACTGCGACAAGATAAATACTTGCCATTCTTGCATTGATTGCAAATGCCATGACCATGGCGCAGATCATACTCGCCGGTGCCCTCATCATCATACGCAGAACCATCTGATATGCATTTTGTACGTTTGTCACATCTGTTGTCAGACGTGTAACCAATCCTGCTGTGCTGAAATGATCGATATTTGCAAATGAAAATGTCTGAATATGATCAAACATCGTATTTCTCAAATTCTTTGCAAATCCGGTAGAAGCCTTCGCTCCATAACGTCCTCCGGCCATTCCCGCAATCAGACCTAATGCTGCCGCAACGATCATAATCCCGCCAACCTTATAAATATGGTTGATGTCTCCGGTATTAACCCCTTTGTCAATGATCGATGCCATTAAAAATGGAATCAATGTTTCAAACAATACTTCCAGAATCATAAAAATTGGTGTCGCGATCGATGCTGCCTTATACTCTTTTACTTCTTTTAATAAAGTACGAATCATAGATTCTCTCCTTTCATTTTTTCAATATTACAATAAACCTTATTGATTACCTTCATAAATGCCTGGATTTCTTCTTCTGAAATTCCTTCTTCAAGATCTGCATCCATCTTTTGGAAAATCTCTCCAAGTTTTTCATGACTTAACTTGCCCTTTTCCGTCAACATAACTTTCTTTAATCTGGCATCAGTTTCTACCGAAGCACGGTAAACCTGCCCCTTCTTTTCCAAAGCCTGAATGATACTGGTCACTCCCGAACGACATATCCCAAAATATTTCTCAATATCTTTCTGATAAATATCCTGCTCCTGATGCTCGTACAGATAACGCAATATCCATCCATGCATCAGTGTAGCCTCATCCAGCCCTTCGTCCTTTACACGCGTCTCTAACAATTTTGATATTGTCCTGTCCATTTTGTGTATTTGATGACCAACATGGATTTGTTCTTCACACAAATGTCTCTCCACCTTTCGTTCAAGTTTTAATCAATTTATTTGTTCAAAAAAGAACTGTTCGTTTTTAAATTGTTCATTGTTGAACTGTTTATCCATAAACAAGTTTATCACAATTATTTTTGTATTGTCAAGAGGAAGCCAAATAGGGACGGCGTTTTCCCCTCTTGACATTTATACTACTTCGCACTAATATACTTAGGAACCGAACTATTTTGTAAGGAGGTACTTATTTTGGAAACAGGCAAAATAATTAATCAAATTTCAAACCGTCTGCGCCGGCGTTCCCATGCAATTCAAGAATCTGTCGGAATCAGTGGCGCACAGGGAAATATTCTGGACTATATTATAGTCGAATCTTCAAATCACTCTGTATATCAAAAAGAAATTGAATTAGAATTTGGACTTCGTCCTTCTACCGCAACGGAGCTTTTAAAGGCTCTTGAGAAAAAAGAACTTATTTGCAGAATTCCAGAAAAAACGGATGGTCGATATAAAAAAATCGTATTTACAGAAAAAGCACAACGTATCAAAGATACACTACGAGATGAAATCACAGAATCCGAAGCCCTTTTATTGCATGGACTCTCACCTAAAGAACAAGCTGAATTTCTTCGCATTGCTGATATCATGTTAAAAAATCTTGATTCCGCTAATCTATAAAATCTATCTTCTTTATATCGTTCTTCAGACTAATATCGAGGATATGAAATACATTGATGGAAAATCATAACTTATAAGAATAATACTAGAAAGGATATCATATTATGAACGAAACTACATCACAAGATGAATTAATGAACTCCATGAAGGTTTCCAAAGCTGTTGCACAAATGGCAATTCCAAGTGTCATCAGCAGTCTCGTAACCGTTGTATACAACATGGCTGATACATTTTTTGTTGGACAGACCGGAGACCCGCTTCAGGTTGCGGCCGTCAGCCTCACCAACCCGATTTTCATTCTTTTCATGGCATTTGCCAACATGTTCGGCATGGGTGGAAGTGCTGTTGCTTCTATTGCAATGGGCGAGCAAAATGAAAAACGTGTAAAAAATACATCTGCATTTGTTACATACGCATCTTTATTTGTCGGTGTTATATTTACACTAATTTTATTTTTGTTTATGAACCCTATATTATCCGTGTTCGGTGCAAATGTACAGACTTATGATTTGGCAAGAGGATATATGTTCCATATTGCCTATGGTGCACCATTTATCATTTGGTCCGCCGCTGCCAGTTTTGTTGTAAGAGCCGAAGGTGCCAGTAAGGAAGCTATGATTGGAAGTATGATCGGTACTTTTGCTAACATTATCCTCGACCCTGTATTTATCAGTGTATTTGGAATGGGCGCTGCCGGAGCTGCAATTGCAACAACGCTTGGAAATATACTTGCAAGTTTATATTATCTCTGGTATTTTTTGAAGAAAAGTCTACGCTTTTCTATTCATCCAAAATATTTTCAATGCAAAAACCATTTATTGACTCAAGTATGTGCTACCGGGCTCCCAACTGCCATCTTTTCTGCACTGATGAGCATCTCTACCATTGTCCTGAATCAAATTCTGGTCGCATACGGCAATGCACCTGTCGCAGCAATCGGAATTGTATTCAAAGCGAATATGTTTATCTCATTTTTGCAAATGGGATTGGCAAATGGTGTACAGCCTTTACTTGGATATAACTATGGTTCTGGAAATCATGTGCGTTTCGTATCAATCGAGCGTTTTACCAAGAAATGTTGTCTGATTGTAGGCGTACTCTCAACAATACTTTTCTTCGTTCTTCGCGAGCCAATCATCCGTCTCTTTATTTCCGATGCAGATGTGGTTCACTATGGTGTTCTAATGCTTGTTGCTTATATGTTGTCCGGTCCGGTCATCGGTCTGTTGTTCGTAAATATGAACTGTATGCAATCAACTGGAAATGCACTTCCTGCGACTATACTTTCCATCCTTCGTCAGGGATTGCTTTTGATTCCGCTATTGTATCTGCTCAATGCATTATTCGGACTGAATGGTGTTATTTACGGACAGGCACTGACAGATTATATTGCAGTTATTTTTTCGATTGCGATTTGGGTGGTGGAGAAAAAGAAGTTTGCTATTTAGTTCACTAAGTTGGATAAGCGTCCCTGAGAAAATATTGGATATGAATTAAAAAGCAGAGCTTTACTGGACAGGCGCTGGCACCTCATGTATCTACACATCTCGCTTATTCAGTGTTGTAGATATCTTTGTGGCAACCGTTGTATCTACAAGGCTTTGATATTCATTGTTGCAGATGCTCTTTTTGGAATCAATGTATCTGCAACTTGCTTTTCTTCGAACTTGCAGATACTTTTAAGCCTGCCTGTCATGTACAATTGCATCTGCATCTTGCCTTTTCTGGGATTTAAAGATACTCCCTTTGCAAATTTTGCATCTACATCCCACATTTTCGATAACGTGAAGATGCTCCCCAGTAAAATTACGCATCTTCAACTTGCTTTTTCAATGCTTTGTGGATGCTCCCCATCAAAATTTTACATCTTCAATCCCCTAGAATCCACTATCGCAGATATCGTCGCTCGATATCCTTTGAGTTCTATTTACTTCACAACTTGAGCCAATACATTACTTACAAAAAAATTGATATAAGAAATTCGAGCGAATATGGAGTGAGCGTTGGAGACACTTAGAGCGTGAATTTTTGTGTTAATGAATTTGAACGAACATGTTTGAAGCTGCGTAGCAGCAAGTTTGAGTTCAAATTCATTTGCTTTTAGCAAAAATTTACGCTCTTATGTGTCACCCGCTCATGGAATCTGAGCAAGAATTCTTATATCAATTTTTTGTAAGGAATGTATTGCCACCTAATGAACTAAATAGCAAGCAAATTCTTAATTGCCTCCATATAAATCAGCACAGTTTCCTCCATCTCAGAAACAAGAATAAATTCATCCGCACCATGAATACGATAATCCATACCAACCTTCTCCGGTCCAAATGCAATTATATTTTTCAATGATTTTGCATAAGTTCCACCGCCGATTACCATTGGTTCATTCTCTGTATCTCCAGTCACATCTACATATGCTTTATATAAAGCATTTACAAGTGGTGATTCTCTTGGATAAAATAATGGATCTCCGATTTCTAATATCTCAATACGTCCATTTTCGTCTTCTAATTTATCTTCGCACATTTTACGGACATCTTCTGCCTTCAATGTCACCGGTACTCGGATATCAATTGTGCATGAAATAACACCATCTTCTGTCTTAACTATTCCATTACAAAATGTCAAATCACCATACTGATCTGCTATTTTTAGTCCTACACCTGCGCCATCACACGCAGTACCGATATGCGTATTATAGAACTTCACAAAATCATCTTCAAAACCTGCCTTTTCAAGACACTCACATGTCACACCTGCTGCATTTACTCCAAGAGTTGGGGTACTTGCATGTGCCGGTACTCCTTTTGCATAAATGCTGATTTCTCCGTTTTCTTCTGTCAATTTATATTCCTGGAGTTTTGTTTCAGCAAATGTTTTCTCAAGTTTTTCTTTCAGACCGGCTTCACTTGGAATCACTGTTGTGCATGTATCACATACAGCATTTGAAACAAATCCACCATTCATGGAAATGATTTTTGTATTTTTAGAATACGCCATCATAGCCATGTGTCCTTTTTCACCATGGATACATGGATAGCTTGCATCCGGAGTAAATCCACAGGATAATTCTTCTGCGACCTCATTATAGTGCTCCATACATTTTGATCCATTTTCTTCATTACATCCCATAATGAGACGGACACGTTTATTCATTTTAATTCCAGAATCACGCAACAATTTCATTGCATAAAGTGCCTCTATAACCGGACCTTTGTCATCCGTTGTTCCACGTCCATATACATAATCTCCATCTCTTGTAAGCTTAAATGGATCATAATTCCAGTCTCCACCTACTGGAACAATATCAAGATGTCCTGCGATTCCGATGATTTCCTCGCCCTCTCCCATCTCTGCATATCCACAATAATTGTCCAGATTTACTGTTTTAAATCCAAGCTCTTCCGCAATCCTAAGCCCTTCCTCTAAAGCTTTTGCAGGTCCCTCACCAAATGGTTTTCCTTCCTCTGGTGTCCCCAGCTGAGAATCAATTGCTACCAATCTCCCCATATTTTCCAACATTTCTTCTGTCAATGCATGAATTTTTTCTTTCATTTCTCTATTCCTTTCTACTTGTATTTTCCCCTTTGAATTGCAAATATTTTTTATTATAACAAATATCCACATGCTTTACAATTTCCGGCAACATTTTCAACACAAATCCATTATTTTTCTACTCATTTCCTATCTCGAAAATCATAATTCGTTCACGTTTATTGTTTCCTTCAAACAAATCCATACACTCGATCTCGTCAACAAATGTCAATTCATCTACCGTCATCAGATACGCAATATACTCATCTGACGGATAGTAGAAAAACAACAATATTTGTCTTGGTTCTGCATAATATGATTGAACAATTCGAGCTATTACATTTCTCAATATTTCTATTGAAAATGGATTGAAGAAAAACATCCTGTCTTCTCGTTTTTCTAATGAATATGTTTCTGCTTTTTGAAGTAAAAATTCGGTTCTTGAACCGGAAACGGCAGTGTCTTGATTATTGCAGGCATCTTTGTAAATCCGTTCATCATATTCTATTCCGACACTTTTACATCTTGTCTGATAAGATAAGAAAAAATCAACCCTGCCCTTTCCGCAGCCATAATCGATCACACAATTATTTTTCTTGATATACCCGCTGTTTGCCAGTCTCTCAAGTACACAATATGGCGTAGGTTCATACGGATAGCAATATTGGTCTGCTTTTGTATCATCTCTGCCACTTGTTTTTATTTTTAACAACTTATCCCAATTATACTCATTTACATTCGACATTTTTATTTATTTCCTTTGTGTAAAATGGAAAGGCTTTTGTATAAAGCAAAAAAAGACTTTACACTCTCTACCTTTATCGTAAATATTATAGCATAGTGTAAAGTCTCTTTCTACTATCCGCGTGTACTATTTTTTATCACGCACACGCTCTCTGATATTCTTTTAATTTTTCTTTTGCTTCTTGATTCAAATACTTCGGCACTTGAATTTCCACTGTGACATACTGATCTCCATGCACGGATGCATTTTTCATAGAAACAATTCCTTTTCCTCTTAATCGAATCTTGCTTCCTGACTGTGTTCCTTCTTTAATCTTGCACATCACATCGCCATACAACGTGTGTACTCTTGCTTCGCCTCCGAATACTGCTGTTGTATATGGAATTTGTATCGTTGTATAAACATCAGAACCTTTTCGTTCATATCCTGGTTTATTGGCAACTGTCACTTTCAAGAACAAATCTCCGGCTTCGCCGCCCTGAAATCCCGGCTGGCCTTTTCCTCGAAGCCGTACACTTTTTCCGGTATCAATACCAGCCGGAATGTGTACTTTTAACGACTGACTGCTTCCATCTGATGGATTTTGTAATGTAATTATCTTATCACAGCCAAATGCTGCCTCATCAAATCCTACTGTTACATCTGCGTGAATATCGGAACCTTTTTGTGGTGCATTTTGATAATATTGCCCGCCAAAGCCCTGGCTTCCATTATTCCCAAAACCACCAAAACCTTTGCTTCCGCCACTTCCAAAGCCTTTGAAACCACCGGTACTTCCGCTTCTAAAACTGCCAAAACCTTTGCCGCTTTCATCACCATGGAAGATATTTCCAAACATATCATCAAAAATGTCTCCCATATCACTGCTGTTAAAATGATATTCGTGATAAGCGCCATTCGCATCTTGATATGCTCCGCTGTAAGAGCCGCCAAAACCAGAACCATAATTTCCTGCATTACCTTGATATGCTCCATTTGGTGCACTTCCGTCAAATGCTGCATGACCAAACTGATCATACATTTTTTTCTTTTCTTCGTCACTTAATACATTGTATGCTTCTGTAACTTCTTTGAATTTCTGTTCTGCTTCTTTATTTCCCGCATTCGTATCAGGATGATATTTTTTTGCAAGCTTCCTATAAGCTTTCTTGATCTCTGAGGCACTTGCACTTCTACTAACCCCTAATACATCATAATAATCCCTCTTTGCCATTCATATCACCTCCTGATATTTTTTCAAAGCATTGCTTTAACAGCATCTATCAACTTATTTCAAATCAACAACACGTAAAATTTTTCTTTTATTTAGAAAAAGCTCCCCAGGACTTCCCAGGGAGCTCTTTTTATCCTATCCCTCAATGGTTACAAAGTGGTTCGCTTCCACTTCTTTCTTCTCCTCTTTCTTCGGGATATCGAGTGTCAAAATACCATTCTCAAATTTTCCATGAATGTCATTCTCTGTAACGTCTTCGCCTACATAGAATGTACGGCTTGTGCTTCCTGAATAACGTTCCTGTCTGAGATATTTTCCTTTCTTCTCGTTATCGTCTTTTTCAAGACCTTTCTCTGCACTGATAGTCAAATAACCATCTTTCAATTCTACCTGAACCTGATCTTTCTTGAATCCTGGTAAATCTACTACCAATTCATATCCATCATCATGTTCCTTAATATCTGTTTTCATTACATGTGCTGCATGTTTTCCATACAACTTTTTCTCTACATCCGGGAATGAAAAATTCATCCAGTTATCCCAATCGTTCCAATCATTTAAAAAGCTTTCTCCAAAAATACTAGGTCTTAACATAAGTCATCTCTCCTTTTTTTGAATCCATATATGTTAGCACTTTTGATTATCAAAAATGTTGTGTTCTTGAACTTTCGGATCTGAGTCTTTCTCTTTTATTTCCCTCTTCCTTTGTTCTAGTTGTACTATAGCACCTATTATTAGCACTGTCAAGAGGTGAGTGCTAATTTTTTGAGATTTTTTTTGCAAACCCTTTAAAATCAATGGTTTGC
>ENA-OPSF01002390-OPSF01002390.1-human-gut-metagenome-genome-assembly--contig:-NODE-2390-length-11704-cov-3.142244_pt1 | contig 11704 bp, 11 predicted proteins | sample MGYA00241452_ERZ501896 | MGnify/ENA primary metagenome ERZ501896 (study PRJEB25962, sample SAMEA2042111) | human gut metagenome | biome: human gut; feature: human-associated habitat; material: faeces... | reverse complement strand
CAACTTTACTTCCAGCTCCATCTAAAGCACCATCAACCATCATTTCTTTTAAAGTAGAAATGGCATCTTCTTTATTTTCAACAATGACAACACCTTTTCCAGCAGCTAAACCATCTGCTTTGATTACTAATGGAAAATCAAAGTGATCAACTTCTTTACAAGCTTTTTCAAAGTCTGTGACTTCAACATATTTTGCTGTAGGAATATGATGTCTGACCATAAAATCTTTAGAGTAAGCTTCCTTCTAAAGTTGCCGCCTTTTTTTGAGGACCAAAAGCTTTATAACCCGCTTTTTCAATATCATCAGCAAGCCCTTTACATAAAGGAACTTCTGGACCGATGACAGTTAAATCAATTTGATTTTTTTTAATAAAATCAACAATAAATTCATTATCTTCTACTGAACCAGGTACACATGTACCTAAACTTGCAATACCAGGATTTCCTGGTATTGCATAAAGTTCAGTTACTTTTGGACTTTGTTTTAATTTATAAGCAATCGCATGTTCACGACCACCACTACCGATTACAAGAACTTTCATATAAGCCTCCTAGTGTCTAAAGTGTCTATATCCGCTAAATACCATAGGGATATTTTTTTCATTACATAAATCAATTGAATCTTGATCTCTAATTGAACCACCTGGTTGAATAATTGCTTGAACACCTGCATCTGCAGCCACTTGAACACAGTCATTGAATGGGAAGAAAGCATCTGAAGCAAGTACTGAACCATTGAAATCTTTATCTGGATTATTATGAATAGCATTTTCTAAAGCCCATACTCTTGATGTTTGTCCTCCACCAATAGCAAGTGTTACACCATTTTTAACAATACAGATCGCATTTGATTTTACATATTTAACAACTTTCATACCAAATTCCATATCTGTAAGTTGTTCTTTTGTAGGTTGTGCATTTGTCACAACTTTCATTTCATCAATCATTTTTGTATTTAATTCTTGAACTAATACTTTTCCTTCAAGATATTTAATATCATATTTAGCACCACGTGCATCTAAGTTTTTAAGTTTTAAAATACGTAAGTTTTTCTTTTTCTTTAAGATTTCTAAAGCATCACCTTGTGCGTGATAATAATCATTGACGTAAAAACCAAAACCACCAACACAAAGAATGAGAATAATTGATAAGGTAATTAGTATTTTCTTTTTCACTTCTAACAATCCTCATGACTATGTTTATAGTATTGTTGGATTTGTGGTGGAAATTGATTAAATGAAAGAGCTTGAACGTAAGCTTCATCATTTTTTTCAATCGCTTGATCATAATACCAACATTTATAATTGAGCATAGAAAGGACTTTTTGAAGTTTTTCCATTTCTTGTAAGACTTCTTCTTTTTGTTTTTCAAAGATTGCTTTTCTTTGTTTTAACGTGGTATTTCCTAAAGAACATAAAGACATATATTCTTTTATTTCTTTAATTTCTAAGCCTGATTTTTTTAAACAATCAATAACACGTAAAGTTTCAATTTCGCTTTCGCTAAATTGTCTTACACCATTCACTCTTTTTAAATGAGGAAATAATCCTTCTTTATCATAATAACGAAGAGTTGAAATAGGTAATTGAAACATTTTTGAAATTTCACCAATAGAATACATATGATTTCCTCCTTGATGCTTAACCTAAAGTTAAGTTTAGATGTTATGATAAATGTAACATAGAATTCATGAATATTCAAATCTATGGTAGAAGGAAGTGAATAAATAGAAATGATAAAAAAGATATTAAAAATTATAGGTATTGTGATAGTAAGTATCGCTATTGTGGCTGTGTTATTTATTGAATTTTGGCCAAGCTTAGGTGGAAGTGTAACAGATGAAGATCAAAAAGAATATAAAGCGAGAAATTCATTATATAAAAAAGGAATATTTCATGGAAATCCTGAAATTCAATTAATGACAGGAAAAAAGAGTGAATATAAAAATGAAGAAAAAGTTCCTAAGGGTGAAATACCTGTTTATAAGTTGAAGAAAATAGAAAAAGCGAAGAAAGATGAACTTAAGTGGATTTGGTTTGGGCATTCAAGTTCATTGCTTCAAATAGAAGGAAAGAATGTCTTAATGGATCCTGTTTTTTCAAACTATAGTTCGCCAGTTCCTTTTATTGGACCAAAACGTTTTTCTAAGTTACCGATAGATATAGAAAATATGCCAAGTATTGATGTTCTTGCCATCTCACATGATCACTATGATCATTTAGATTATCAAACAATTAAACAAATAGATGAAAAAGTCAAAGAATATTGCGTTCCTCTAGGTGTAGAAAAACATCTTCTTCGTTGGGGAGTCAATGAAAAGAAAATACACGTTATGAATTGGTGGGATGAAGTAAAAGTTGATGGACTAACGATTACTTCAACACCAGGTAGGCATTTTACTGGACGTGTTCCTTGGAGAAACAATACGACATTGTGGAGTGGCTATGTCTTTAAAAATGATAAATATACAACTTATTTTACAGGGGATACCGGTTATGGAAATCATTTCGAAGAAGTTTATGAAAAATTTGGTGCTATTGATTTATTAATGATTGAAGATGGACAATATGATCGAGCATGGTCCAATATTCATATGTTACCCAAAGATGGCATTCAAGCAATGAAAGATCTTCACGCAAAGTGGACAGTTCCTGTTCATTGGTGTGCCTTTTGTATTTGTAATCATGCTTGGGATGATCCAATTAAACAAATTACCACAAGATCACAAAAGGAAAACTTAAATGTGGCGACACCAAAGATTGGAGAAATTGTTGATTATAGTCATATAGAAACTTATCAAGAACATTGGTGGGAAAATGTTGAATAGTTTTTTCATATTATGAAAGAAATTTTAATAATTTTCCTTTATAATGTTTATAGAAAAAATCAAATGGAAACAAGGAGGTAATGAAAATGGGATTTCCTAAAGGATTTTTATGGGGTGGAGCAGTAGCTGCCAACCAATGTGAAGGTGCATATTTAGAAGATGGTAAAGGATTATCTGTACCAGATATGTTATTAGGTGGAGATGTCAATACACCAAGAACATTCTTACCAAAAACAGATCCAGAAGCTTTTTATCCTAGTCATGAAGCAGTAGACTTCTATCATCATTATAAAGAAGATATCGCTTTATTTGCTGAAATGGGATGGAAAGTATTCAGATTATCAATTAACTGGGGGCGTATTTTCCCAAATGGTGATGATGAAGAACCAAACGAAGCAGGATTAGCTTTCTATGACAAAGTATTTGATGAATGTCATAAACATGGAATGGAACCATTAGTTACTTTATGTCACTATGAAATTCCATGGAACATTGTAACAAAATATAACGGATTCTCAGATCGTAGAGTCATTGATATGTTCGTTAAATACGCTACAACTTGTATGAAACGTTATAAAGACAAAGTTAAATATTGGTTAACATTCAACGAAATAAATATTGCATGTATGGGTGAAGGTGGAATTGGTAACCTTTATGGACTTGGATTAATGGATCCAGAAGATGTTAATGCAGATCATAGAATTCCATTAAATGAATTAAAATCAAATGAACAAATTATGTTTGAAGCATTACACAATGAATTTGTAGCAAGTGCAAGAACAGTTATTGAAGGTCATAAGATCAATCCAGATTTCATGATTGGTAACATGATTGCACATACAACTTTATATCCACTTACACCAAATCCAAAAGATATCTTAGCAGCATTTGATGAAGATAACTTCAAAAACAATTTCTGTGGAGATGTACAAGTACGTGGAGAATATCCATCATTTATCTTCAGATATTTTAAAGAACATAATATTGATACTTCTTATATTACAGAAGAAGATAAAAAAATCATTAAAGAAGGTACAGTTGACTTCTATACATTCTCATATTACATGTCAAACTGTGTAACAGTAGATGAAAATGCAGAAACAACAGCAGGTAATATGTCTAAAGGTGCTAAAAACCCTTACTTAAAAGCATCTGATTGGGGATGGCAAATTGATCCTGATGGTTTAAGATATACATTAAACTTATTACATGATCGTTATCCACATACTCCATTAATGATTGTTGAAAATGGTTTTGGAGCATTTGATACAGTAGAAGAAGATGGATCAATTCATGATGATTATCGTATTGATTACTTCAAAGGACATATTCATGCAATGAAAGAATCTATTGAAGATGGTGTACCATTAATTGGATATACAACATGGGGACCAATTGATTTAGTATCAGCTGGAACAGGACAATATGCTAAACGTTATGGATTCATTTATGTAGATAGACATGATGATGGAACTGGAGATTTCTCTAGAAGCAAAAAAGATTCATTCTATTGGTATAAAAAAGTTTGTGAATCTAATGGTGAAGAAATTTAATATAATAAAAGGACGATGCTTTGGCACCGTCCAATTTTTTTAATTATTTTTAATATAAGGATTATGATAGAAAGAATAAACAAGTTGAACTGTCATTACACACCAGATAACTGGTTCACAGAAGATAACAGCCATATATTGAAAACGTGGAATTAAGAAGATAACAAAGATAATCTTTCCAAAGAATTCAATCACACTTGAAATTAAAGGAAGAAGTTTTTGACCAATTCCTTGAAGTGCATAACGTGTTTGCATCAATATTCCAAGCACGGCATAGAAAGGACCAACAATTGTAAGATAAAGTGTTCCATTATGTAAAACAACTTCTTTACTTGAGCCTGATATTAATTTCACTAAAGAAGAACCAAATAATAAGATAATACAAGTTACAATAGCTGCACCAATAATGTCATAGATATAAGCATAACGAAGTGCTTGTTTAATTCTACCTTTTTGATTAGCCCCTTTATTTTGAGAAACAAAAGTTGAAATAGCAAGAGCCATCGCTGTAAAAGGCATATTAAAGAACATATAAAGTTTTCTTGCAGCAGTATGTCCAGCAATAATTAAATAACCTAAATTATTAATACCATATTGTAAGATGACAGAACCAGCAGAAACAATACAATTCATAAATCCCATTGAGAACCCTTGTCCTAATAATTCTTTATAAAGATCTTTATCAACTTCAAAATGTTCTTTTTTAGGCAGTAACAAAGGTGTCTTTTTAAACATATAAATGATACACAAAATAACGGAAGTTCCTTGAGAAATAACAGTTGCGACTGCAGCACCTTGAACTCCCATATTTAATTGAGTAATAAATACTAAATCTAAAATAATATTTAAAACAGATGAAACAACCAAGAAAACAAGAGGCATAACACTATTACCAATAGCTCTCATTAATCCAGCACATAAGTTATAAGCAAACATAACAATAATAAATAAAACAATAAAGAAAATATAACTATAAGCTTCATCAATAATGTTTGCAGGCGTATTTAATAAATGAAGAAGTGGTTGTAAGAAAATTAAACCAATAAGTGTTAGTCCAATTGAAACAACAATACCAATGACTAAAGAACTAGCAACTGATTTCTTCAATAATTTTTCATCTTTAGAGCCAAAACTTCTTGCAGTAACAATAGCAAGACCATTTCCAATACCTAAGGCAAAACCTACAAGTAAGTCATAAATAGAGGTACATGATCCAATGGCTGCTAAAGAAGCATCTCCTAAAAAGTTTCCAACAATCATGGTATCAACGGTGTTATAAAGTTGTTGGAAGATATTTGATATAAATAGTGGTAATGCAAAAATGATCAATGATTTAAAGATAGGTCCATGAATCAAATCAACATTTGCATTAAATGATTTACGTTTTATCGAATCCATATTCTTCTCCTATTCTGTAATATTTCGATTAAAAATTTCTACAAGTGTAAAGATTCCATCCTCATATTCATATTTTTGAATACAACAATTATAAAATCTTTCGGTTTTCTTTACTTTTGCATGTTCTTCCCAAGCACGATAGAACTGTGCACAAGCAGCACCATGAGAAACCGCTAAAACAACTTGATGATCATCCTTACTTATGATTTCAGTTAAAGTTTTATTCATACGTTCTCTAAGTTCAAGTTCACCTTCACCACCGAATTGTTTAAAGAAATCCCCATAAGGTAGTTTAGGATTTAAACATTCATCTTTTCCTTCAAAAGCACCAAAATTCCATTCTTTTAAACCTTTTAATCTTGTATAAGGCATATCTGTAATGATTTCTAAAGTATCCGATGCTCTTTCAGAAGTAGAAGCATAAGCGTGATCAAGAGTAATATTTGTAAAGTATTCTTTTGCCATTTGTGCTTGTTTAATTCCTAAAGGTGTAAGAGGTGCATCACACCAACCTTGTATTTTATGTTGTAGATTGAACAAAGTCTGTCCATGTCTCATTAAATAGAGTGTTTTTTTCATGATAAATCTCCCCCAAGTTTACTTTAATCGATAATATTATAAAAGTACAATACCTAAATAGCAACCTGCTATAACTAAAAATAATAGTAAAAATAGGATTTAAAAAGTACCATAAAAAAATACCAAATACAAAATATTAATATGTAGTAAAAAAATAAGAAACAATAAATATAATATTGTAATCGCTTACAGTAAGTAGAGGTGATAGTATGAAAGTGCGAAAGGGAGGAAAAGAATGATGAAAATAATGAAAAAAGCATTTGCGATGTTTGTTGCTGTATTTACATTACTAGCAACATTATGTATGATTCCAGTTTCAGCTGCTGGAACAGTTGTTGCTCAACTTTATGGACGTATCGAAGATAATGGGCAAGCAATTTATAAAATGGTATTAGATTATGGAAATGTTAAAGTATCAGGAGTAGATAAAGATACATATACTGTACATGCAAAAACAAGTACAGAAGGGAAAAGACCAGCTGATGAAACAGCATATGGAGATAAAGATCAAGATAGAACTATTGTTCGTGTAGAAGAAAAAGGAACAAAAGTTGAAATTTATTTTGATGAAAATGATGGAGCTGCTGGAACATTATCATATTTAGCTACTGGTGCTAGAAATATTCCTGTAGATATTGAATACACAGTTACTCAAAATACTCCAGTTAAAGTAAGTGCAATGGATGGAACAGATTTAGGAGAAGACACTTTTGTTTATTCATGTACTAACACAGTTGAAGATGAAGAAACTGCTAAATTTACATCTGTAAAAGTAGACAATGGTATTAATTACCAATACTATGATGCAGGTGATGCAGATTCATTAATCGTTTGGTTCCATGGGAATGGTGAAGGAGATTATAAAGGTTCTCAAAATAACGTTGCTCAATTATTAGCTAACAGAGGAACAGTTGCATGGGCTACAAATGAAGCTCAAGAAATTTTTGGTAAAGCACATGTTATGTCTTTCCAAGCACCAGATACATGGTACTATGCACAAAAAGATGGTTTATTAGAAAAAGCATACAATGAAATTCAAGAAGTTATTTCTAAAAAAGGAATCGATCCTAAAAAAGTATATGTTTCAGGATGTTCTGCAGGTGGATATATGACAACACGTATGTTAATCAAATATCCAAACTTATTTAAAGCTGCAATGATCAACTGTCCAGCTTTAGATGTTGCTACTAAACGTGGTGGAGAAACACCAACTGATGAAGAATTAGCATCATTAAAAAATTCTCCAACAGCTATTTGGTTAGTTCAAGGTGCAACAGATGGAACAGTTAATACAGAAGATTGTTCAAAACGTTTATTCAAAGCATTAACTGATGGACAAGAACTTGTAGAATCAAGACATGAACAAGCATTAGATTCTGATTTCACTACAACTGAAACAAAAGATGGTAAATATAAAATTTCTTTATATGATACAACTGAAGCAGGTAAATTACAATTTGGTGAAGATTTTGATCAAGATGATGTAAAAACTCTTGTAGAATTCAGTAATCACTGGTCATGGATTTATACATTAAATAATAATCCAGAATCTGCTGATGGAACAAGTATTTGGAAATGGGCTGCAAATTACAATGTAACTGATACATCTACAAAAACAGATGATAAAACAGATAATACACAAAAACCATCACAACCAACAACTGATAAAACTACTAACAGTGTTAAAACAGGTGATAACACAGTGATGAGTTCATATGCTATTATGATGTTACTTGCAGCAGGTGCTTATACTGCTATTAAAAAAACAGCTGAATAATATTAAAATAAAAAAAGCATAAAGAAGTTCAGTTTTCTAAAAAAAAATTGAACTTTTTCTTTATATTTTTTAATAACCCAATTAATCGCAAGTTTCTTTTTTATAAAAAAGTGAGTATAATTTTATATAAAATATTTCTAATGTTACATTCGATGTAATACGTGACAAATAAGTTGTTTGGATTGTTTTTTTATGATATATTAAATATGTATGATTATATAAGGAGATCTATCTATGAGCAAAACAAATTTAAAAATAGAATATATTTTAAAAGCATCTAATAATATAGAATTTGATAATATTGATACATATATATCTAGAAAAATATTTGAACACTATAATAAAATACCAACCTATACATTAGAAAACATTTTAACAATTTTAAATATATCAAAACTTAAATTTAAAACATATCTTAATCAACTGGGATATAAAAATTATACAGCGTTTAAAGATGAGGTTATTTTTGAAAGAATAGTAAGACTAAAACAAATCAGAGATAGATATGAAAGTTTTGAAAAAAATAAAATTATTCAAATTATGAGTCAATTAAGACATCATCTAATTAATATGGATGAAATAGATAAAATTTGTAAACAAATAAATGAACATGAAAGATTTATAGCTTATGGGTCACCAACACTTTTAAATTTATTGTTTGATTTTCAAGTAGATATGAAAATATTTGATAAAACGGTTTTGTTAAGTTCAGTAAATAATGGAAAAATTTTAGTACCAAAAAATAATGATCTTATTGGTCTCTTTACAGCAACAGGAAGATTATTAGGCTGTTGTGATGCAAAATTTCAAGAAGTTGTTTTAGATACAAAGAATACAAAGATACTTTTTAGTAAATCTCAAATAAATAGTGAATATATTGATTTCAGCTTTTCTATGGATACGGATAATGATTATTATGAAATGCATTATGTTTTTTTATTTCTATTTGATTTAATTAAAACGAGATACTATGAATTATATATAAAGGAATGAAAATATGATTATAGGAAAAATAATGATGATACAAAATAGTAGTTCAAAAGAGAGTGTGGAATATTTAATTAGTAAAAAAATAATGGAATTAAAAGGTAATATTAAGGATTATACATTAAATAGATTTATAGAAGAAGTGGGTGTGTCTAAGACTTCGATGGTCAGATATTTAAAAAATATTAATATTAATAAGTTTTCTTATTTTAAAAATGTTATGTACGAAGAATATATGCATGCGGAAGTAGATATGAAAAAGATGAAAAAGGTTATTAAAAATAATTTTCCTCACATACAAACACAAATTTTTAAAAAAATCATGGTATGTAAAAGAATTGTTATATTAGGCGATGGAAATAGGTTTGCATTGTTACTATGTCAAAAAGCGTTGACATATTTAGGATATCCTTGTGAGATACCGGTTTATCTTGGAAGTGAAGAAGAAATTATTGATCAGTTTCACTTGAAAGAAGATGATTTGGTTATTATTGTAAGTTTACATGAAACATATGATGATTTTTGTACAAATAGATCTGTTTTTTATCAAAATGCTAACTATTTAGATGTGAAAATAAAACCTAAAATTGGGTTTATAGGAGTTGCTCCTAAAGATAATCATCTTTATTTTAACTACAATATAAATCAAGAAAGCTTTGATAAAAGTATGAATGAGTTACAAGTATTCTTTTTAAATCTTGTACAATATATTCTTTATAAAAATGGAATATAAAAGGCGTAGCACAAACTACACCTTTTTAATTATTGAAACCAATAATCTAGATAATCATATTTAAAGACGCGATAAACAAATTTACCACCAGTTGTTTTAAACGTTCTTAATAAAGTTCCATCCTGACTGTATTCGCTCCAAGACATTGCGATACCACTATCGATAATTACATTTCCATCTAATTCTTGAACACTACTTACATATCCTGAATAAGCAACAGGAATACTACTTACAAGTTCAACAGTACGATTATTTTCATCTACTAAATATTTATAGTAATAAGATGTTCCTTTTTTTAAGTTATAGTAAGTATTTGAATAATTTGAATCACTTTTCCAATCATAATCAGGACGTGTTGTACTTACCGCAAGGTTATTATTATAAAGATAGAGATAATATTGACCTTGAGGTAGGGAGTTATCATCTACATAAGTGACACAATGTTGACCAGCTTGCATTGAAAAATCGCTTGTTTTATTTAAGAGTAAGGAATCATATCCACTTTCTTGCCAAAAGTTATCAGAACCAATCATGTAATCAATTGTTGGATTTGAATAGATATTATCTAATTTAATAATTGTGGATGTTTCTCTTGAACTAATAATTAAACTTGTTTTATCAACAAGAGCCAGTGAATTGATATGCATCCAATCAAGATCTTCTGCACCATCAGGTAATGAAGTTGTTGAATAATAATCAGGTAATAAATCAATAAGATCTACAAGTTCTGTTATGTTACCAGAATCTTTTTCAATCATAATAATTTTATCTTCACTTGTTTTTGCTTCTTTTTCACTTGCAAGAACAAGAATATTATTGTTGCTATCAAAGATGTAATCATGATGTAATTTATAATTACCTGTATCATAAATTTTAGAAACATAACCAGTTTGTTCCATACCAACTATTTTTTTATTAGAAATACTAAAGTACATGGTGTTGTTTTCAAAAAGAATACGGTGACTTCTATAAGAAACGATAGGAATTTCACTACGAATGATGCCGTAATTATCATAAAGTCTCATATAAGCTTGTTCTTCACTATCTTCAGTAACATCGTTTCCAAGAACAGTATAAAGACCGTTAGATAAGGATGATGTATTTGAATCATCGCATTCTACTGTAAGATATTGATCACCGCCTTGTAATGAAGGGGCATTATATGACCATGATAAGGTATCAACAACTTTACCTTGTTTATTTGTTAGAGTAACTGTAATCGTATTTGTTTGATTAGGAATTGCTCCAATTAAGAGATATTCATGTTCTGTTGTATAACCGCTTAATGTATTAGTATTCAAAGTTTGTGAAAAATCAGCGTAATTATCACAACGAATTGTGTAACTTGCTTGTAATTCTTCTGTGGTTTTAAAATACATATAAACAGCTGTTGTATTTGTTCCATATGGATTCCTTATTAATAAAGGATGTTGAAAAGTATAATTATTTAATTTCTTTTGTTTATTAATTTGATTATGTATAAGAGTTTGATATTTTTCACTATAAATAGTAGAAAGGGATGTACTTTTATTTTTTAATTTTAAGTAATTTATTGAATTATTATCATTACTTGAAGCTTCTATTTCTGTAGAGTTAGAAAACATGAGATAGAGTGGAGCTATAGAAATAGATAATATTAGTAAAATTAATTTTTTTAATTTATGCATAATCTTTACCTCCGCATCCATTATGTATGTGAATTATGTAAAAAATGTCGCATTTATTTAAACAATTATAAAAAAGTAATGATTATAGAAGAAAAAATGGCTTATATAAATAATAATTTAAAAAAAATAAAAAAGAACAAGAAAAAGCTTTACAAAAGGGAGAGAGGATGGTAATATAAATGG
>ENA-OPSF01002388-OPSF01002388.1-human-gut-metagenome-genome-assembly--contig:-NODE-2388-length-11708-cov-3.711491_pt1 | contig 11708 bp, 9 predicted proteins | sample MGYA00241452_ERZ501896 | MGnify/ENA primary metagenome ERZ501896 (study PRJEB25962, sample SAMEA2042111) | human gut metagenome | biome: human gut; feature: human-associated habitat; material: faeces... | reverse complement strand
TACCAAGTCTTTCTCATGGACCGGGGTAAGCCACGATGATGAACTAAATAGAAAAAATCTATTGACATCATGAAGCAAAATGCTATAATTAAAACAAACATATGAATAACTGTTCATATATTCAAATAATCAAACAACGAAAAAGAAAGGAAGTATTATCATGAAAAAAACTTACAAAATCGACGTAGATTGCGCAAACTGTGCAAACAAAATGGAGCAGGCAGCTAAGAACACAGACGGAGTAAAGGATGCAACTGTAAACTTTATGATGTTAAAGATGATCGTAGAATTTGAAGAGGGTGCAGATCCTAAGAAAGTAATGAAGGATGTGCAGAAGAACTGTAAAGTTGTAGAAGATGACTGTGAGATCTTCCTGTAAGAGAAAATACTCATAAAAACAGGATATACGCAGTATTTTGTGAAGGAAAATGATTGTGGAGCGGCTTCATCAGGCAGAATGAAGAAGCGTTGAGAAGAGTGCAAGGAGAAAGGCTGGGGAAAGATATGACGAAAAGACAGAAAAAATCTCTGACCAGAATTATTATCGCAGCGGTACTTATGATCATATTGAAGTTCCTGCCTGTAGAAGGGTGGCTGAAGTTCGTACTTTATATGGTTCCGTACCTGGTTGTCGGATATGATATTTTAAGGAAGGCGTTCAAAGGGATTCTGAATAAGCAGGTATTTGATGAGAACTTTCTGATGGCAGTTGCTACGATAGGAGCAATTGCGCTTGGTAACTATAAGGAAGGCGTATCGGTTATGCTGTTCTATCAGATCGGAGAATTATTCCAGAGTTATGCGGTCGGAAAGAGCCGCAGGAATATCAGTGATCTGATGGATATCCGTCCGGATTATGCCAATATTGAAAAAGACGGGGAACTTGAACAGGTAGATCCGGATGAAGTGGAAGTCGGAACGATTATCGTCGTTCAGCCGGGAGAAAAAGTCCCGATCGATGGTGTGATCGAAGAAGGAAGCAGTACATTGAATACCAGTGCACTGACCGGGGAAAGTGTTCCGAGAGAAGCGGCAGCCGGTGATGAAGTCATCAGTGGATGCATTAACCTGACTGGTCTTCTGAAGATCCGTACAACAAAAGAATTCGGAGAATCTACCGTATCCAAGATCCTGGATCTGGTAGAGAATTCAAGTTCCAAGAAATCAAGATCTGAGAACTTTATTTCCAAATTCGCCAGATATTATACACCGGCAGTCTGCTATGGTGCGCTTGCACTTGCAATCTTACCGCCACTGGTCAGAATGTTTGCGTTTGCGCTTGCGCCGGAATGGGGCGACTGGATCTACAGAGCACTGACATTCCTGGTTATCAGCTGCCCGTGTGCACTGGTGATCAGTATCCCGCTCAGCTTCTTTGCAGGAATCGGCGGAGCAAGTCATGAAGGTGTCCTGGTAAAAGGATCGAACTATCTGGAGACGATGGCACAGACAAAATATGTGGTATTCGATAAGACAGGAACCATGACGCAAGGCGTATTCGAGGTGAATGGAGTTCACCACAATACGATGCCGGAAGAACAGTTATTAGAGTATGCGGCACTTGCGGAGTGTTCTTCTTCTCATCCGATCAGTAAGAGTCTTCAGAAAGCATATGGCAAACAGATCAACCGTGACCGTGTGACAGAGATTGAAGAACTGAGCGGTAAAGGTGTGACTGCAAAGGTTGACGGTATTCCGGTAGCGGCAGGTAATGCCAAACTTATGAAATATCTGAATGTGGAATATAGTGAATGTGAAGAAGTCGGTACGATCGTCCATGTTGCAGTAAACGGAAAATATGCAGGACACATTCTGATCTCAGACAAATTAAAACCGCATGCAAAAGAAGCAATCAGAGATCTGAAAAAAGCGGGCATCACCAAGACAGTTATGCTGACTGGTGACATGAAGCGTGTGGCAGATAAGGTTGCAGAAGAACTGGGAATCGGAGAAGTGTACAGTGAGCTTCTTCCTGCAGATAAGGTTGCGAAGGTAGAACAGCTTCTGAGTCAGAAATCAGAGAAAGAAAAGCTTGCGTTCGTCGGAGACGGAATCAATGATGCGCCGGTACTGTCGAGAGCAGATATCGGAATTGCCATGGGTGCACTCGGATCAGATGCAGCAATCGAGGCAGCAGACGTTGTCCTGATGGACGATGATCCGAAGAAGATCGTAAAAGCAATCAAGATTTCCAGAAAATGTATGCGCATCGTATATGAGAATATTTACTTTGCCCTTGGAATCAAGGCAATCTGCCTGGTCCTGGGAGCACTCGGAATTGCGAATATGTGGATGGCAATCTTCGCTGATGTCGGAGTTATGGTCATTGCTGTATTGAATGCAATCCGCGCATTATTTGTGAAAAACTTATAGAAAAGGCTGGTGGGCAGATGGCAAAATTAGAAGAAGGAATGGAAGTATGTGAATCATGTGAGGTACATGAGAATCTTCTGAAGATCGTAAATGAAAAGATGCCGGAAGAAACGGAATTGTATGATCTTGCAGAATTGTTCAAGGTATTCGGTGATTCGACCAGAATGCGTATCCTGTTCGTGTTGTTCGAAGCAGAGGTGTGTGTCTGCGATCTGGCAGAGGCACTGAATATGACACAGTCTGCAATCTCACATCAGCTCAGGATCCTGAAACAGAACAAACTGGTTAAGAGCAGAAGAGAAGGAAAATCCGTGTTCTATTCACTGGCAGACGATCATGTGCGTACGATCGTAGACCAGGGAAGAGAGCATATTGAAGAAGATCTGTAGCATAAGAAGCTTATGTGAAAGAATACAAAGAATTAAAATTAAAAAAGAAAATATATAGTATAATGAATTGTTATGAGAAAGCGGGAAACCTGTATCAGATGATAGAAAGTCTGATACAGGTTTTTGTGTATCACCATGTGTTCGAAAGGAGCTGCCGGTGGCAGGTTCTGTAGATACCGAAATATGCATCCGAAATTGTAGATGTATTAGACTAAAGTATGAAAACCAGTCTATTTACTGGCAAATTATCAGAAATTAACAAACAATAAAACAAAATGCGTTTAATATTACACTTTCTTATATTTGTATAAAAAAACTTAATATTTTATATTGACAATTTAATAACCATCTTTTACACTATGGTTACAAGGTATTCATTTCTAATTAATTTCGATATTCGAATGGAGGTTTGAGTTATGGAACAGAAACAAGAAAAATTTAGTACCATAGGTTACATAGCCGCCGCGTTAGGTATGTGTATTGGTACTGGTAATGTATGGCGATTCCCACGAGTGTGTGCGGCAAACGGTGGTGGAGCATTTATCATAGCATGGACGATTGCAATGCTGGTATTTGCAGTACCGCTCCTTTCCACAGAGATGGCATTCGGTAAAAAGACGAGACTTGGATGTATCGGTACTTTTCGTGATGCAGGTGGAAAGAAATATACATGGATGGGATTCTTTGTAGCAGCAGTATGTTTCTTCCTGATGAGTTATTATTGTGTACTTCAGGGATATTGTTTGAAATATGCAGTTAATTCTGTTACTTCAGCATTTAAACCGAATCTGTCAACAGAGACGACATCGGCAATGTGGACAGCATTTACAGATTCACAGGCACAGGTTATTTTATTCCATGCGATCGGATTTGCACTTGCATGTTTCATCGTTTATCAGGGAATTGCAGGTGGAATTGAAAAATTCTGTAAAGTAGCGATACCGGCACTGTTTATCATCCTTGTAGGATTAGCAATTTACGCAGTTACATTAAATGGAGCAAATCAGGGACTTCAGTATCTCTTTACTGTTAAGAAAGAGTATATTTTAAGCCCGAATACATGGATTCAGGCATTCATCCAGGCAGCATGGAGCACCGGAGCCGGATGGGGATTCATTATTACATATGCGAACTACGTAGGAGAAGAGGAAGATGTTCCGACAAGCTGTCTGATCATGGGACTTGGTGATAACCTTGGAGCAATCCTCTCGGCACTGGTAGTTATCCCGGCAATCTGTGCACTTTCAGCTACACCGGAGGCAGCGAATGAAGCACTCAGTCAGGGCAACTTCGGACTTACATTTATTTACATTTATCAGTTATTTACAACAATCCCGGGTGGAAGATTCATTTCCTTTATCTTCTTTGGATTACTTGCAATTGCAGCAATCACATCACTGTTCTCTATGATCGAAGTTGGAGTAAAATGTGTTGTTGACCTTGGATTGCCGCGGAAGAAAGCAGTTGTCAGTGTCTGCTTCGCAGGATTCTTAGTAGGATGCTTCTCATGCTGGTCACTGGTTAACATTGATAATCAGGACTGGGTATGGGGAATCGGACTTCTGATAAGTGGTGCCTTTATCGCAATCCTGGCATGGAAATATGGTGTGGAAAAATTACGTACACAGGAAGTAAATGCAAAAGGTGCAGATGTACATCTTCCAAAAGCATATTATACCGGATGTATGTATCTGATTCCGGTTTTGGTAGTGATCATGGTGGTTTACTGGTTATTACAGACAAAGGAATGGTTCCCGGATACCTGGCTGAATCCGTTTATTATTCAGGATAACACAGGAACTGTATTACTTCAGTTCGGAGTAGTGATCCTTGTAGGTCTTGCACTATCCAAGTTCTTTAATACAAAGACTGCAAGGGGAGCTATGAAAGATAACAAAGCTGCAAAATAATAGAAAGAAGGTATGAACTATGACGATAGATGCAATTATTATGATGGTGATTACACTGGTTGGATATATTGGCGGATTTAGTTATTTCATGATACGTGTATTTAAAAAAGAAAGAAGTAAATCCAAAGAGTAGGTATCGAACGGAGAATGAATAAAGGATAGTATGGTAAATTAGACGACGTTCTGATTGAAATGAATACATATCGAAAAGGAGCGGAGTCGGGATTTTGTCAGGAGTGACAGGATTCCGGCTCCGCTCCTTTTTATGCATGTGTATTAGATGTCAAGTGCAGCATGGTATCCATCTTTATTAAAGCCGGGAAATATTGTTCATATCCCCGGCTGATTCATTTTTTAATACCATCTCGTCATAGGAAGATCATTATTAATTCCCTTTGTCATTAAAATCTGATGGATATCAATAATTCCGTTATGGAAGGTGGCGGCACATGCAGAGAGGTACATATCCCACATCCTTAAGAAACGTTCATCAAACATTGTATGTGCTTCTTCAATATGATCCTTGAAGTTTTTCTCCCAGCAGAGAAGCGTACGGTTATAGTGAAGACGTAAGTCCTCGATATCCTGGGTATGGAAGTTATCTTCTGCCATGCAGTTCATGACTTCACGAAGACTGGGAACAGATCCGCCCGGGAAGATGTATTTCTTGATCCATGGATCACCAGGATGCTCTTTTAATGCACTGATGAAGTGGAGCAGGAACAGACCGCCGTCTTTCATGACCTTGCTGACACAGTCTAAGTATAACTGATAATTCTCACGGCCGACATGTTCGAGCATACCGACGCTGACAACGCGGTCATACATCTTGCCGTCAGAAGGAAGATCACGATAGTCCATTAGCTTGACTTCCAGATAGTCGGACAATCCTTCCTCTTTGATACGTTTCTGGCATTCTTTGTATTGTTCTTCACTTAAGGTGATGCCGGTACCTTTAATTTTATATTTCTTAGCAGCTTCAATCAGAAGGAATCCCCAGCCGCATCCGATATCAAGAAGAGTCATACCTTCTTTCAGATATAACTTTTCAAGAATGTAATCAACTTTATTCTTCTGCGCCTGATACAGGGTATCATCTTCATGTTTGAAATATCCGCAGGAATAACTCATTGTTTCATCGAGCCAGAGTTTGTAGAAGTCATTTCCGATATCGTAATGACTGCTGACTTCTTTTTTTTGGTTTTTCTTTGATGAAGATGGGAACATGATAGATTTCAAATGATGTTCATCAGTTGAAAATTTACCCATCTGACCAAGAAAGTTATCAAGTGCCTGATAAAGGTTTCCCTCAATATCAAGATCACCATCCATGTAAGCTTCTCCAAGTGCAAGAGAAGTACTGGTGACCAGATCTTTTAATGGGATGACCTTTTTGAAATTTACGGTAAATGTAGGTGCGCCTTCGCCGATCAGATGTTCGTGTCCATTAATTTTGACCAGGAAAGGGTGTTCATCGAATTTTTTTAAGAATGTTATCATAGCCTGTTCTTCCAGCATAATATAACCTCCAGTTCTGCTGTCATTATTTCCTTCAGCAAGAATTATATTCCTTATAAATTTTGAAAGTCAAATAAAATAGACATTTTTTAAAAATTGTATTGGAACTACCAATAAATGAAAACATATATCAAGAACGCATATATTCCTTGACTTATGTGATAATAAGAGATAAAATACATATACCCCGTAAGGGTATAAATGTGAAAGGAGTATGCTTATGGAAGACAAGAATACAGATAATATGGAAAACAAATCAGAAAAAGAATGCTGTTGTCACTCGTCCAAGCATCGTTCGGATAAAGAATACAAGGATCTGATGAATCGTCTGAGCCGGATTGAGGGTCAGGTACGCGGCATCAAAGGAATGCTGGAAAAGGACGCTTATTGTCCGGAGATTCTGGTACAGGTATCAGCGGTGAATGCGGCACTGAACAGCTTTAATAAAGTATTGCTGGCGAATCATATCCGTACCTGTGTGGCAGATGACATCCGGGACGGAAAAGATGAGACGGTTGATGAACTGGTAAAGGTGTTACAGAAGCTGATGCGGTAAGTAAAGTTTATAGATGTATAGTCTGCTCGGAAAGCATTTTCTGAGTTTACTATAAAGGAATAAGAAAAATAATAATGACAGGAGGGAACAAGACAACAATGGAACAATATATAGTAACCGGCATGAGCTGTGCAGCCTGTAGCAGCAGAGTCGAAAAAGCAGTTTCGAAAGTGCCGGGTGTAACATCCTGCTCGGTAAGTCTGCTTACCAACTCTATGGGAGTAGAGGGAACTGCAAGTGAACAGGAGATCATTAAGGCAGTCACAGATGCCGGATACGGAGCATCGAAAAAAGGAGAAGGAACGGCAAAGACACAGTCATCATCAGTATCTGCCGGAGAAGATATGTTAAAAGACAGAACGACACCGGCATTAAAGAAGCGTCTGATTGCATCACTTGGATTCCTGATCGTCCTGATGTATTTCTCCATGGGTCATATGATGTGGGGATGGCCGGTTCCGGGATTTATGAAAGACAATCATGTGATGATGGGACTGTTACAGATGCTTCTGACGATTGCAGTCATGGTGATCAACCAGAAGTTCTTCATCAGTGGATTCAAAGGACTGATCCACAGAGCACCGAATATGGATACGCTGGTGGCACTTGGATCCGGAGCGTCTTTTGTATACAGTACGTATGCACTGTTTGCAATGACAGATGCGCAGATGCATGGGGATATGGATGCAGTAATGTCTTATATGCATGATTTTTATTTTGAATCAGCAGCTATGATCCTTGCACTGATCACCGTCGGAAAGATGCTGGAGGCAAGATCCAAAGGAAAGACGACCGATGCATTAAAAGGACTGATGAAGCTTGCGCCAAAGACAGCGGTTGTGATCCGTGGAGAAAAAGAAGTTCAGGTATCGATCGAACAGGTACAAAAGGGAGATTGCTTTGTTGTAAAACCGGGAGAGAATATTCCGGTTGACGGAGAAGTCATAGAAGGAAACAGTGCAGTCAATGAATCTGCTCTTACAGGTGAAAGTATTCCGGTAGATAAGGCTGTCGGTGATAAGGTATCAGCCGCAACCGTAAATCAGTCCGGATATCTGAAGTGCCGTGCGACCAGAGTCGGCGAGGATACGACACTTTCGCAGATTATTCAGATGGTAAGTGATGCGGCTGCAACGAAAGCACCGATCGCAAAGATTGCGGACCGTGTATCCGGTGTATTTGTGCCAATGGTTATCACAATTGCAGTGCTCACAATTATTGTATGGCTGATCGCAGGACAGAGTATTGGGTTTGCATTATCCAGAGGAATTGCGGTGCTGGTGATCAGCTGTCCGTGTGCGCTCGGACTTGCAACACCGGTAGCAATTATGGTCGGAAATGGAATGGGCGCCAGAAATGGTATTATGTTCAAGACAGCAGTTTCACTGGAAGAGACTGGAAAGATGCAGATTGTTGCGCTGGATAAGACCGGCACGATCACAAGTGGAGAACCGAAGGTGACGGATTTGCTCCCTGCGGACGGAATGACAGAACATGAATTATTATTTTTTGCAAATGCATTGGAGAAGAAAAGTGAGCATCCGCTTGCCCGGACGATTCTTGCAAAGGCAAAAGAGGAAAATGCCGGCATCGAAGAAGTTACCGGATTCCAGGCCCTTCCGGGTAACGGCTTGACAGCCATACTGGATGGTCATACATTATATGGAGGAAATCATACATTTATCAGCAGTAAGGTATCCGTTGATGGAGATATCCAGAAGAAGGCAGAGAAACTTGCCGAAGCAGGTAAGACACCATTATTCTTTGGAAATGAAGACCGTTTATTAGGTGTAATTGCAGTGGCGGATGTCATCAAAGAAGATAGCCCGCAGGCGATCAAAGAATTACAGAACATGGGAATCCATGTAGTCATGCTGACCGGAGATAACGAACGTACTGCAAAAGCCATCGGACAGCAGGCCAGAGTTGATGAAGTGATTGCAGGCGTACTTCCGGAAGGAAAAGAGCAGGTGATCCGTAAGCTGAAAGAAAAAGGAAAAGTTGCGATGGTCGGGGATGGTATCAACGATGCACCGGCACTTACAAGAGCCGATATGGGTATTGCGATCGGAGCCGGAACGGATGTTGCGATTGATGCGGCAGATGTTGTTCTGATGAAGAGCCGGTTAAGTGATGTGCCGGCAGCAATACGCATGAGCCGTGCGACACTCCGTAATATTCATGAGAACCTGTTCTGGGCATTCTTCTATAATATTATCGGAATCCCGCTTGCGGCCGGTGTGTGGTATCCGCTGTTCAGGTGGAAATTAAATCCGATGTTCGGTGCGGCAGCCATGAGTTTATCAAGCTTCTGCGTAGTATCGAACGCATTGAGATTGAATCTTTTTAAGATGTATGATGCATCAAAAGATAAAAAATTAAAAGCCAAAAAAGAAAAAAAGAGATCCAAGAAGGAGGACAAGACAATGAAAAAAATAATGCATATTGAGGGAATGATGTGTGGACACTGTGAGGCAGCTGTAAAGAAAGCGCTGGAAGCACTTCCACAGGTAGATGAAGCGGTTGTAAGTCATGAGGCAGGAACAGCAGAGCTGACATTAAATGCAGAGATCGCAGATGATGTGCTGAAGAAGACAGTAGAAGACAAGGATTATACGGTGACATCTGTGGAATAATCTATGATTTCTTATATACAGAGTATACTTTTTATTTGAAGCATCCAAAGAACACTGCTATACTTAATTATAAGTATCATAACGAGGAAGGAACGAAAGTTAATGAGAAAGAGTGGAATGTTAATGCCGGTCTCTGCACTTCCGGGGGCATATGGAATCGGATGTTTTTCAAAAGAAGCGTATGAATTTGTAGATATATTAAAAGAAGCAGGACAGAAATTGTGGCAGATCCTGCCGCTTGGACAGACAGGATACGGTGATTCACCGTATCAGTCTTTTTCAACATTTGCGGGGAACCCGTATTTTATCGATCTGGAGACGCTGATTGAGGATGAACTTCTGACAAAAGAAGAGTGTGACCAGGCAGATTTCGGAGAGAATGAAGAAGAAATCGATTATGAAAAAATATATAATGCAAGATTTAAAGTATTAAAGCTTGCATATAAAAGAGCCAAAAAGAACGGATTGATGGAAAGTAAGGCGTACCGTACTTATCTGGAAGAAGAAAAAGCATGGCTTGCGGATTATGCATTGTATATGGCAGTGAAAGATTCATTTGACGGAAAAAGCTGGGATCAGTGGGAGGAAGACATCAGGCTACGTAAGCCGGAAGCAATTGCGGCATATCAGGAACAATTAAGTGCAGAGATTGATTTTTATGAATTTCTGCAGTATCTGTTCGCCGGACAGTGGGCCGGACTGAAAACATATGCCAATGAACAAGGCATTGAGATTATCGGGGATATCCCGATCTATGTAGCATTTGATAGTGCAGATACCTGGGCGAATCCGAAGCTGTTCCAGTTGGATGAAGAGAATCTGCCGGTTGCGGTAGCGGGATGTCCGCCGGATGCATTTTCGGCAACCGGGCAGCTGTGGGGGAATCCATTGTATGCATGGGATTACCATAAGGAGACAGGCTATGACTGGTGGATGAAGCGGGTGGCCTGCTGCTTTAAATTGTATGACATCATCCGTATCGACCATTTCCGTGGGTTTGATGAATATTATGCAATCCCGTATGGAGATGAGACGGCAGAGAATGGTGAATGGATGCCGGGACCGGGCATGGATCTGTTCAACACCGTCAAAGAAAAGCTCGGCGATGTGGATGTCATCGCAGAAGACCTGGGATATCTTACCGAAAGCGTGATCGAAATGGTGAAAGAATCCGGCTATCCGGGTATGAAGGTGCTGCAGTTTGCTTTTGACTCCCGTGAGGAGAGTGATTATCTGCCGCACAATTACGAGAGAAACTGTGTTGTCTACACCGGAACGCACGACAATGATACCATTCTTGGATGGTATTATGTCATGAGTGAGGAAGACCGCGAATTCTCCAAAGAGTATATGGGAAATGCAAAGAGTACCGACGAGGAACTCCCGTGGGATTTCATTCGCATGTCAATGGAGAGCGTGGCAAATCTGGCTGTCACTCCGATGCAGGAATTTTTAGGTCTTGGAACGGAGGCGAGAATTAACTATCCGTCTACACTTGGAAATAACTGGAAATGGCGCCTGCTTCCGGGACAGTTTACACCGGAGCTGGCAAAGAGAATTCATCGGCTGACACAGATTACAGCACGTATTGCAAAATAAAAATACGTGCCGGAGAGAAAGCAAAACAGGCCGGGAAAACAAGCCGGAAGAGATTCCGGCAGAACAGGTACAGAGTTTAAAGGAGAGGCCTGCAGAATATGGAACAGGTAACAATCAGGGACATTGCCCGCAAATGTAAGGTAGGCGTGAGTACCGTATCGAGAGCGATGAACAATCATCCGGACATCAATCCGGAAACAAAAGAGATGATCTTAAAGGTCATTGCCGAATCGAATTACGTACCGAACAACAGTGCCAGAAACCTGAAGCGGTCGAATGCCAAAGCGATTGCCATTCTGGTAAAAGGCATGGACAACATGTTCTTCAACAACATGATCAGTGTGATTGAAGAGGTTGTGCGAAAAAAGAAATACGCTTGCATTATTGAGCGAGTAGAGGAAAAGGCAAATGAGGTAGACTCCGCGATCGAGATCGTCAAAGAAAAACGGCTGCGCGGCATCATTTTCCTCGGCGGAAACTTTACGCATCCGCATGAGAAAATGGCGCAGATCCCGGTTCCGTACGTGATCAGTACAATCGGGGCGGTTTCAGACGGAGGAAAACCGTGCGCGAGCGTATCGGTCGATGACTACAGGGAAAGCTATAAGATGGTAGATTATCTCTGTGGTCTCGGGCACCGGCGCATTGCCATCATTACCGCCTGCGAGGACGACATCAGTATCGGACGGCTCCGTCTGAATGCGTACCGTCAGGCTTTACTGGATCA
>ENA-OPSF01002375-OPSF01002375.1-human-gut-metagenome-genome-assembly--contig:-NODE-2375-length-11762-cov-4.036388_pt1 | contig 11762 bp, 7 predicted proteins | sample MGYA00241452_ERZ501896 | MGnify/ENA primary metagenome ERZ501896 (study PRJEB25962, sample SAMEA2042111) | human gut metagenome | biome: human gut; feature: human-associated habitat; material: faeces... | reverse complement strand
ATCTAAAATTTAATTACTGATAATCAGAGTATTATTAATTATTTAGTCGTCCCTATTTATCCATTCATATTTGTAACCTGTCTGTTCACCATCCGGGCAAATATACCATTTTTCTTTTTCAATTCCTCCGGTGTTCCCATTTCAGCAACACTTCCATTCTCCAATACTACAATTTTGTCGGCATTGGCAACGGTTCGCATACGGTGCGCAATAATCAGTACTGTTTTGTTACGTACCAATTCCGATATGCCTGCCTGTATCTTGGTTTCATTTTCCACATCGAGCGAAGCAGTAGCCTCATCCAGCAAAACAATTGGAGCATCCTTCAACAAAGCGCGGGCGATGGAAATACGCTGCCGCTCACCACCTGACAATGTTTCCCCGTTCTCACCGATAATCGTCTGATATCCCTGCGGCATTTTAGTGACAAACTCATCACATTGTGCTAGGCGGGCAACTCTCCGGACTTCCTCATCCGTAGCATCCCGTTTGCCAATACGGATATTATCCATGATGGAAGCATTAAAAAGAACTACTTCCTGAAAAACAACGGAATAGTTCGTCAGTAACGTTTCAGGATCAATCCGGCTGATATCCTGTCCGCCGAGGGTAATCTTTCCCGACTGAATATCCCAAAAACGTGCTGCCAACCTGGCTGCCGTACTCTTGCCACTGCCCGAAGGACCCACCAAAGCTGTTTTTTCGCCTTGTCGGGCAGTAAAGGACAAGTTCTTCAATATTTGTTTTCCCTGCTCATAAGCAAAGTCTACCTGCTGAAACTCGATGTCATAGCCTTTAGGAGTAAAATCGGTAGTTCCATGCTGTACCGGCAATGCTTCCATCTCATTCATTCTGCTGATACGCACATCCAGATAGAACAAAGCGGCAATATTATTCATCACCTCGCTGATCGGAGCATATACACGCGAGCCGATCACCATAAATATAAGATAGGTAAACAAATCGATTGTCCCCGAAGCCAAGAGATTGGCACCGACGATAATGACGCTTGCCAAGCCGAGTTTCAATACACTTTGGGAACCGTTTACCAATATGCCGAGCACCAGTTCATTACGGGTCAGTACCTTTTCATAGGTATCGATGCTTGCATCCAATTTCTCCAGATAGTCCCTCTCCTGATTATAAGATTTTATCTCCTGAATAGTATCAAGTCCTTCTTGAATATGTTCAGTCACCATTCGCTTGTTCAGATAATTACTTTCATTGCTTTTCTGTATTTCCTTCTTCGAGAAAAGAAGAATTGCGGCGGCAAGCGGCACTACCCAGAACAAAGCAATCGTCAACTGCCAGTTATAAAATGCCATACCGACGGTAATAAGCAGAATGCTGATAATGGAAGCAAACAACTGGGGAACCGCATGCGAGAAAGTATGTTCGAGATCAGTGCAGTCATCCATAATCGTGGCGGTAAGGTCGGAAAGATTCTTTTCGCCGAAGAAAGCCAGAGGCAACTTGCGAAGTTTTTCCGCCAATGAGATACGCCGGTTCGCGCTCTCATCATAAACGGTGGTATAGGTGCTACGATATTGCAATACCGCAAATATATACATGACTATCATAAAGATAATACCGAGTATGCTATAGTAGAGAATACCATGCGTCACCGAAACCGAAGGCTGAAACACCGGACGAAGATATTCCTCAAGAAAGAGAAAAACAAATACCACCGGCAACATCAATACAATATCTAGCAGTGTAGTGAAAAACACACCTTTACAGAAATCTTTTGCTCCTTTAGTTGAAAGGGCAAAACGTCTTTTTATTACTTCAATCATTAGAAACCTCCTTTCCTATTGTCCAGCGAACGGATTGCTGGTATTCATTCCACATATTATAATAGATACCTTGTTTTTCAAGCAGTTTGGCATGTGTGCCTTGTTCCGCAATCTTACCCTTGTCAATCACAAGAATATTATCGGCATCCGTGATGCTTGAAAGACGGTGGGCAATCATCAATACGGTTTTTCCTTTTGTCAGTTCTTTCAGGGCTTGCTGAATCAGATGCTCATTTTCGGGATCGGCAAAAGCAGTCGCTTCGTCCAGTACGATGATGGGGGCATTTTTCAGTATCGCACGTGCGAGCACGATTCGTTGTTGTTCCCCGCCGGAGAGATACGTTCCTTCTGTACCGATCTTTGTATTTAGTCCGAGCGGAAGTTTATTGATAATTTCCCGGCATTGTGCCATATCTACTGCCCGTTCCACTTCCTCCATTGTCGCGTTGGGATTACCATATTTGATATTTTCAAGCAAAGAAGTCTTAAATAGCTTTGTATTCTGAAACACAAAAGAAATATGTTTCATCAGTTCTTCAGGGGCGATTTCTCTTACATTGATGCCACCTATTAAAACCTTCCCTTCTGTTGCCTCCCAGAAACGGGGAACAAGACGGGCAATTGTCGTTTTCCCTCCGCCTGAAGCTCCGACAAGAGCTACTGTCCTTCCTTGCGTAATGGTGAAACTGATATCATCCACCGCCTTTTGATTAGCTCCCGGATAGCTGAAGGAAACCTTTTCGAACTGAATACTGAATTCCTTTACCGGTTGTGGATGCGCTACAACAGTCAGGTGCTCATAAGCAACCAGATTTTCAAGACGTCCGATGGCCTCACTCGCCTGCCCCAAAGCCTGATTGAGATACATACTTTTCATGATACTTTGGGAGAATACGGGAGTAATGAGAACAAATAGGAAGAAATTAAGTAATACCGATGCATAATTACCAGAATAACCGATCAGCAAAATAGCCAACGGAGCAAGGAAAAACACAAAGCCATTGATAATAACGGTATAGAGCGACATCGGCTTCTCCCACATTCGTGTATAGCCGAATACCATTTTATTATAATTCATGATACAGCGATGAAAGTTCTTGAAAGAGTAAATGGTCTGCTGGAAAACCTTCACTACGGGAATTCCTCTCACATACTCTACAGCTTCGGTATTCATTTCCTCCAGAGAAGTCATGTAGCTTTTCATAAACTGCCGTCCCTCCGCATTCATCATAAATCCCATAACCAGCATGGCAATAATTACAGGAACGATACATGCCAGACCGAGTATCCAGTCGAACATAAAAATCAGTATGACAGCTACCAACGGCACTAGAAAAGTAGCCGCAAGGTCGGGCAACTGATGTGCCAGAAAACTATGGGTAACCCCTGCATTGTCATCTATAATCTTACGGATACGTCCGCTCGTATTAATGTCAAAGAAACCGAGAGGCATACGCACTATCTGGCGCATGGCTTCTTTGCGCAAATTCGATTCAACCCGAAAAGCTGCAAGATGCGAAGACATCAAGGCGGCAAAATAAAGGACGATACTCGCCACGGCCATGCCTGCCGCCCACCAGGCATACGTCACCACATTACCGGAAGAGGTTATCTCTCCGTATTCAAGCAGTTCTCTCACAATCAGCCAAATAAGAATATAAGGCAACATGCCCGCCAGGGCACTTAGGGCAGACAGTAGCATTGCCGCAGGCAAAAGCACTTTCCGTTTACCCATGTAGTTCTGAAGTTTTTTCAATGTACTCATAACGTACGTTCAATCTATATTAAGTTCGACAATCATTTAACTTATCGCTTGTTTTCAAAAAAGAACAATATTCGAAATCGTTCAAAAAAAAAGAGAGCTTATATTTCTATAAGCTCTCTTCATCCCATTCAATCCGGTGCATGTGCACCTTTGATATATGATTAATCTCGACTCGTCTCTCACTGATTCGCATAAGTTTTCAATTATTTTCTGCAAAGGTACCGCTCACCGGCAAGACGAGCAATACCTAAAAATAATGAAATTTGCTATTCAGACTATAACGAATAAGTAATGATTAAAACAACAGAATAGTTATTCATGTTTCAGCCACGTACTTGGCAATACTTCTTTTTCACTTTTTTCATTCACCAGTTCCATCTGCAATACGCCTCCGTTACAATCGAAGTAACGCACCTCTATCGGATGAAGCCCGGCTTTCAATGCCTTCTGCACAATAATCTCCACCGGCGAATGTGCTCCATCATTATCTCCCAACAATTCACCGTCGAGCATCAATGTGCTACCGTCGTCCGAAAGAAGGGCAAATGTATAGATACCATCGGCAGGAACTTCCAGATAGCCGGTCAACACCAGACCGATATTTCCTTTCACCTCTTCGGGGATAGATACCGATTCCACCACATACTCCCCTTTGACAGGAGCTGCTTCAATATCCGCACAAAGATTACCACGAAAATCGTGCCATACTGCTTTCAAGCCGGACTGCAAAGCAGCCGGAGCAGTCACCGCCTCCGCATAAGGAGCCTTTACATACTTGGTACGCACCACATCCGATGGAGAACCATCCGGACGGAAAGTACAGAAAGCAAAATCGGTAGTCTCCTCCACTTCCAAAGCACCGTCATAAAGAGCTGATTCCTTGGTAGGCATACTTCCATCTGTCGTATAGCGTATTTCAGTGCCGGGCAACGGGCAAGTCAAGTCAACTGCTGTTTCATCAATAAATGCATTCACTTTATAGAATCCCTGCAAATCGGGCACACGATAATTTACCCTCATCACATCCATCCGTTTAAACTGCGGAACAAGCTGACGATAAAACTCTTCGAGACTTGGTTTAGCAGCCGGCTCTGCCCAAGCTATTTCGCTCAATGCAATCATGCGGGGAACAATCAGATATTCAATGCGTTTCATAGTCGGAATCCATTCAGCCCAGAGATTAGCCTGTACACCCCAGATGTATTTCTTCTCTTCCGGTGATAACCGTTCATCCGCACACGGATCATACGCCAGTATTTTCTTTACTGAATTCTGATCCTGCGCATAATCAAAATAGAAATGTTCATTCGGACAAGCAATCACTTTCTGCTTTTGTGCGATCGCCGTAGGCAACGCGTCTTTCGCCCAACTTCTCCACCATGTAATAGCAGCATCGGAAGATAATCCGTCGGTTACCACTTCATCCCAACCAATAAGTTTCTTTCCGTTGGCAAGGAAGAATTTCTCCATGTCACGTACAAACCATGCCTGAAGTTCTTCTACCGAACCCAGTTTCTCCGTACGAATCCGTTTCTGACAAAGAGGACATTTCTTCCAGTTGGCTTTCTCCACTTCATCACCACCCATGTGCACATATTCATAAGGGAAAAGCTCGAAAATTTCTTTGAACACATTCCTACAAAACTCCAGCGTTGTATCTTTACCCGGACAGATAGGAGAAGAGAATGTTTCCCCCCACCCGATTAATCCGTCGCACGCCAATTCCGGATATTGACCGATAGCCGCCAGGAAATGTCCCGGCATATCAATCTCGGGAATGACATCAATTCCTCTTTGTGCAGCATAGGCTACAATTTCTTTGATATCATCGTGAGTATAATAGCCTCCATACAGCGTATCTCCTTCCACAATGCGTATCTTATCTTCCGGAATCAGGAAATCGGTATTATCTTCCTCTTTCGCACGTGCCATACAGGTACGATCCTGCGTATTGAATTTACGCCAGGCCCCTTTTTCCGTAAGCAACGGGTACTTCTCGATCTCTATACGCCAACCTTGGTCGTCGGACAGGTGCCAGTGGAATTTATTGAGTTTATACAAAGACATCAGATCCAGTACATGCTTCACCTCATCTTTATTCCAGAAATGACGGGAAGCATCCAGCATAAATCCACGCCATTCAAAACGGGGGGCATCTTCTATTTGCACGGCAGGAATCGAATAAGTTTGTTTTTCTCCCTGTACTTCTATCGTTGCAGGAAGCAACTGGCGAATAGTAGTAATCGCAGAAATAAAGCCCGAATAGTCAGTTGCCTCTACCCGAACAGACTCCGGTGTAGACTCAAGTTTATAAGAGCCGGGCTTTCCACCGGTATCTTTCAACTGGAAATACATATCTACCTGATTCTGATCGGTAGTGACTTCAACAGAAGACGATATGACATTCCGAAGAATCTCCTGCAGACAGCCGGAAACAAGGACTGATCGGAAACCCCAATCTTCATTCCATCTTTTAAAACAAACGAGCCAGACTGCTCGGTCAGACTAACGGGGGTAGGTAGGATTGCAATCTCTTGCTTGACGGTGGGCGTACAAGAAGAAAAAACACAAGCTGATACAATGAGTAAAGAACTACTTAGTTTTTTGAACATGCGGTTAACTATTTAATAAATGATTTGTCCTGTCTTTAATTGACCATCTATATATAATACAACTAAAACATAGAAACTACTAAAAGCCCGGAAAAAGTTTTTTTTGCGACTTGACGTCACAGACTCCTATAAATGTTTATCTTTGCTAGCCAATCTCAATCAAACAATTAATTATAAAGAGTCACTTCAATGTCAAGAGAGAACATCTTAATCAAAACCTCATGGATTAGCACCATTGGCAATGCAATCCTGTCCGCATCAAAAATCTTCATCGGTTTATGGGCCGGTAGTTTGGCGGTAGTAGGCGACGGTATCGACTCGGCAACCGACGTCGTTATCTCTATCGTTATGATTTTTACGGCACGCCTCATCAACCGTCCTCCTTCAAAGAAATATGTATTCGGTTATGAGAAAGCGGAAGGCATCGCGACAAAGATTCTGTCACTGGTGATATTTTATGCCGGTATGCAAATGCTGATATCTTCCATTCAAAGCATCTTTTCAGATGAAGTGAAAGAGATACCATCGGCTATCGCTATCTATGTGACTATATTCTCTATTGTCGGCAAACTGATGCTGGCTTCGTACCAGTACAAACAGGGAAAGAAAATAGACAGTTCCATGCTGACGGCGAATGCGATAAATATGCGTAATGATGTTGTCATTTCGGCCGGAGTTTTATTAGGGTTGATTTTTACTTTTATATTCAAATTGCCGATACTCGATTCGATAACGGGATTGATAATCAGTCTCTTTATCATCAAATCTTCCATCAGCATCTTCATTGATTCCAATGTGGAGCTAATGGACGGGGTGAAAGATGTCAATGTATATAATAAGATATTCGAGGCTGTAGAGAAAGTGCCCGGTGCCAGTAATCCGCATCGCGTCCGGTCACGAATGATAGGGAATCTCTATATGATTACCCTTGATATAGAAGTGAATCCACAAATCACGATCACGCAAGCCCATGAGATTGCCGATGCAGTGGAGAAGAGCATCATTAATTCGGTAGATAATGTATATGACATTCTGGTACATGTGGAACCTGCCGGTAAATGTCAGACAGGAGAAAAATTCGGGGTCGATAAAGATATGGTTTGATCCATCTCTACACAGAGTTTCTTTCACTTTCCTCTATCACCTATCACCGACACTTCCAAAAGCTCTTATTCATGGGGATTTCAGGGGTGGTGACAGGTTGTTTGCAACCTATCACCGCATCTATCACCTATCAACGCCCGATCAATCAATGATTAACAAGGAGAAAAGAACAGGTCTCTATACGACATATTAGTTTCAGCCGCTTGAAACTTTTAGTTTCAAGGCTTGGAACAAAGTGTTTCCCGGTGTGAAACAAATCGTTTCACCGTTTGAAACAAAGTGTTTCAACGCAGGAAACAAAAAGTACCGTGCCGGGAAACTATTTTTATGACCGATTAATAGCTGATCTTTACTCCGGCAAAGAAACTTCTCGGCAAAGAAGGACCGTAAATATAACCGGAATCCCGGTTAGCTCCTCTGTCAAAGTCCTTCTGATAAGACTCAAAAATATTCTGAACTCCGCCGTTTAATTGCAAATCAACCGTTTTGTATAACTTGAAGTCATAAGCCAGTTTCACTCCCAAATCAAAGAAACGAGGTGTTCTGATTGCTTCCGCTTTTCTTTCAGGCATTTCACCCAGTTCGGCATTCTCGGCGGTGATATCCATACGTTGCACCAACATCCTGCCGGTATAGGTTCCTGACAAAGCAATAGATAAAGGTTTGATGGGGGTACAAGTAGCAGTGAAATAACCGTATGTATCGGGAGTACGGAAAATCTTCTTTTCTGCCGGTGCATCGTCATGCCACTTATGCGGTTCATCGTACCGGCTACGTTGTAAAGTTAATCCCGCTTGTATTTGCAGGATAGAAAGATAAGCCACTTTACCTTCCAGTGTCAATCCCATCACTTTAGCACCGGGGCCATTGCTACGTGTTTTCACTAATATACCATCACCACGGTCGTAAGGTTTGCCCAATACAAAAACATCGGTCAGTCTTGTATAAAAACCCTCAATCAACAAATTCGTCTGGAATGCTCCGAAACGATGATACATATCTGCAGAAACACTGAAACTTTGGGATTTCTCTTCTTTCAAATCCTTTGCGCGCTCGATCATAGCCACCGTTCCGCCCACATTCTCAATATGCATATCCTCATCAAAAGCCTGCGGAGCACGAAATCCGGAAGAATAGCTTAAACGCAGGTTAATATTCTGGGTAGGATTAAAACGCAAGTTGGCACGGGGACTAAAGATCACATTATCCACCATATTATGCTTATCCAGACGACCACCAATCAGAATCCCCCAACGGTCGTTCTTCCATTCGTTCTGCAGAAAAGCACTGTAAATATTCACCGTCTGATCCGTGTGACGGTTATATCCCCACATGTTATCTTTTAGGCGGTCACGGTTATATTCAAGCCCTGCCGTGAGATCAGAAGGCATAAAAAAGCACTTGTCAAACGTATGTACGTATTGTGCACCACCCATAGCGGTTAAATCCGTTGTCTTTCCATAGGCTTTCAGAGGATCGTTACCCGGTCCGTAATAGCTGTCCCGGTCTGTATTGGCAGCCGATGCAAAGACACTTAGACGGTTCTTTTCATCCGAAGAGAAATAATCGAATTTCAAACTTCCACCATCAATAGAATGTTGCAACTGCTCCGCAATATGCGCTTCGTGAGGAGGACGGTTCAACATATCCCCTCCACGACGGAATTCCTGCATGTGGTGATATTCAAAGGTCAGTTTGGAATAAGTACTTGTTTTCAGATAAGAGCGGAAACCCACTGTCTGATTCTTCAATTTGGGCAGTTCGGTAAATCCGTCTCCGTCATAATCATATCCCGACCGATAACGGTTCTGACCAAAGATATACAATCCGGCACGATGATCGTCCGTCACCAATGAAGCATTCAGTGAGGTGTTGTTATCGAATGAGGAGCTTCCTCCTAAAGAAGTTATGGTGTGTGACAGCTGACCGGAATTGCGCAAAGGCTCTTTGGTGATTATATTAATGGTTCCTGCAATAGCCGAAGAGCCGAACAAGGCAGAGCCTCCCCCACGCATCACTTCTACACGTTCAATCATGCTGGCAGGAATCTGTTCCAGTCCATACACTCCGGAAAGGGCACTGAATACGGGACGCGAATCTATCAGAATTTGCGTATATGGTCCGTCCAGACCATTGATACGGACTTGCTGGAAGCCACAATTCTGGCAATTTGTCTCCACACGCACTCCGGGCTGGAAGTTCAGTCCTTGTGATAAAGTGGAAGAGTTGGTTGTTTCAAAGAGTTTCAGGTCGACGACATTCACCAAAGTAGGAGCCATACGACGTGTCGTTTCACTCCGATTGGCGGAAACTACTACTCCGTCGAGAGCAATCGCATCCTCTTCTATTTCAAAATCTTCTTCCAGTGTCTTCCCTTTTTTCAGAGTTACGTTGCGGGTCACTGTCTTGTAACCTACCGAACTAACTTCCAGTATAAAATTTCCTTCCGGCAAATTCTTCAAAAAATAATGTCCGGTAGCATCAGTCACGGTTCCTATGGTCGTTCCTTTCAGTGCAATGGTGATGTATGGAAGATGTTCTTTCGTTTTTTTATCCAGTACATGACCTATTATATTCGCATCGGATTTCTTCAGTTCAGGGTAGTCCGGACGTTCAGCCAATGCGTATGACAAGACACAGCACAGGCCGACCAGGACTAAAAGATATTTCTTCATTGTCGTTAGTCTTTTAATGTTTTAATTCGAAAAATAATAATAAAGGGAAAGGGAAGCAGCGATCGTTAATCGTTGATCCTAATACATAAATACTGTTCCCCAAAAAGATAAACTAAGCGACAGGAGGTGCTCTAAGAGATATTACGCCCGGACAAGAACGGTGAAAATGCTCTATTTGCGGGCGGACAAACAGGATGCATAATAGAGATAAAGCAGCAACAGAGAATGTTGGTATCAAACCGCTGTCGGTCACCAACACATGACTCAAGAGATGAATTAGTTGGAATTCAACCGTTGTATGGCTATGTTCGCTGCCTTTTTTAAATGGATGTGAATGGACAATTGTAACCCCGTTGACCACATGGGAGTGAGTAAACAAAGTGATTCCTGCCATGTACGAGATAAACAGTACAGGCAGAAACCACTTCATTATATGTAGGTACAATTGTTTCATTCGGTCATCTTGCACATTTATTCTGTGCACCTAAGTCAAGGTTTAGTTTGTTTTTTGCAAAGATAAGGATTGTCTCCATGCAAAACAATCCCTATTTATGACGATTTTAAATCTTAATCGAATTTTAATAACTTATCTTCACTCCGGCAAAGAAACTTCTCGGCAATGACGGACCATAGATATAACCGGAGTCACGGTCAGCTCCTTTGTCGAAGTCGTTCTGGTAGGCATTGAAAATATTCTGTACGCCGGCATTCACCTGCAAGTTCATCGACTTGTAAAGTTTGAAATCATAGGCAGCCTTCAAACCGATATCGAAGAAGTCCTTCGTATTCACCGTTATCGGTTTTTCAAGGAATCCCGGAACTGGTTCGTGGGGAACCAGCATCGAACCGGTATATGTACCGGAAAGAGCGATAGATAATGGTTTTATCGGGGTATAGGTTGCTGTAAAATAACCGTAAGTATTCGGTGTACGCATCATTTTCTTTACAGCCGGAGCTTCTTTGTTCCATACGTGCGGTTCGCTGTAATGGCTCTGCTGCAAAGTAGCCCCAGCCTGGATCTGGAATTTATTCAGATAAGCCATCTTTCCTTCCAGTGTCAGTCCCATCACACGTGCTCCGGGAGCATTATAGCGTGTACGTGTCAGAATTCCGTCTTTTACTTCGCCATCAGTCAATGCAAAGACATCCGACAATTTAGTATAGAACCCTTCCACCAAAAAGTTAATCTGGAATGCACCGAAACGGTGGTAAATATCTGCTGAAGCACTTAAGCTCTGTGATCTTTCCTCTTTCAGATCCTTTGCAAGCTCAACCATTGCCACATTTCCACCTACGTTCTCCACATGCAAATCTTCATCAAAAGCCTGCGGTGCACGGAAACCGGAAGAATAGCTCAAACGCAGATTGATATTATCCGTAGGATTGAAACGCAGGTTGGCACGCGGGCTGAAAATTACGTGATCGACGAGGCTGTGCTTATCCAGACGGCCGCCGATAAGCAGCGACCAATGCTCGTTTTTCCACTCGTTTTGCAGGTAGGCGCCGATGATGTGCACCTTTTGCTTCGTTCGATAATCGTAGCCGATCGATTCGTCGTCCAGATCGTTGTAGTTGTATTCCACGCCCAGGGTCAGGTCAGCGGGAAGGAACCACAACCGGTCGAACGAATGGATGTACTGGGCGCCGGTCGCCACGGTAAGGTCGTGCGTGCGGCCGTAGGCATCGGGATCCTGCTTGGAACCGTAGTAGCTCTTGCGGGCGATGTGCTGGAACGAAGCATAGACATTCACACGGTTGGAGTAGTCGGCGGACGAGAGGTCGAACGAGAGGCTGCCGCCGTTGATGTTGT
>ENA-OPSF01002373-OPSF01002373.1-human-gut-metagenome-genome-assembly--contig:-NODE-2373-length-11769-cov-2.922230_pt1 | contig 11769 bp, 7 predicted proteins | sample MGYA00241452_ERZ501896 | MGnify/ENA primary metagenome ERZ501896 (study PRJEB25962, sample SAMEA2042111) | human gut metagenome | biome: human gut; feature: human-associated habitat; material: faeces... | reverse complement strand
AAGGTTGAGCAGGCAGTCGTTGTTGGTCACGAAAAGCAAAGCGCAATGCGGATTCGCGGATTTGAACAGGGCGATAAGTTCGCGGTAATGCGCTTTGAACCGTTCCGGGTCGAATTTCTGCGGCGGTACGTTGGCGTCGTTGATGCCGATGCCGAAAATGGCAAGATCCGGCCGGATAAGTTTCAGGTCTTCGGGCAGATGGCGGCAACGCAGCCAGGCCGGTACGTCGGCCCCGTTAATCCCTACGGCATAATAGACCAGTCCGTCCCGGTCGTTTTCCGGTAAGATGCCTGTCAGCGTGAAACGTCCGCCCTCTCCGGTGTGGATGCGTATGTCCGCCGTGTCGCAGGCTTCGGGGTAGTGTATCAGGAAACTGTGCGTGGCAGCGTCATGTTGCGGGAGGAGGGTGTCTCCGCGATGTATGGCGTAGGGATATGCCGTGGTGTCGTTGGCATAGCCCAGTATGCGCAGTCGTGTGAAATGCCAGGCGGACGTATCGCTCGGATTGAGCCGGAGCGTCAGGCTGGCGGAAGGGTCGCCGGTGCTGACTGCGGCTCCGGTCAGTCCGAGGGTATCAGTGCCGTTGGGCTTGATGCACCGGCAACTTTCCCATGTTCCGGTAAAACCGATACGGTAGTTTTGGGGAGCGTTCGTCCGCAGGATGCGGAAAGGGAATACCACGCCCCGGGCGGTCATTACCGAGTCGCCCAAGGTGGAAAAGTTCATCCGCAACCGGTGGCTCAGGTATCCGGCCTGTACGTGGCTGCCCCCGATGTGGAGGATGTTTATTTTGCCTTTGCCGGAGGACAGCAAGCTGTCCATTTTGTGATAGAGTGTGTCGAAGTCGGCTCGTCCGGATGGGAATTGCAACGTGTTGTCTCCGTATCGGATGAACGGGTAATCGGGGAGAGGGCGTAACGCAGCTTCGCGGCGTACGGAATCATTCCTCTCATGGGCGTGGCAGCCAACCAGTAGGGCAAAGGCCGCTAAAAGCCCGGATAATATCCTGTATTTCTTCATGTCTTTCGGAGGGATATTGAAGATAAAATTAGGGGTTCAGTGAATCGTGGGACACCGTGTCGGTGTGCGTAGCTTGGACGGACGGGACCTGTGTGGTATCTACCACCAGTTCCGTACTGTCTGCACTGAGTTTCAGTTTGTCTTTTCCTGTGCGGAAACGATAGAATTTATGGTAAAATTCAAGCGTTTCATAGAGGATGTTGCCTACGTGGCGGGCACCTTTGGGAGTGAAATGCACGTAGTCCGGTCCGGCCAGATAAGCGTCCACCCACTTCATCATGGAGCCTCGTCCGCCCATGGCGGCATAAAGGTCCCAATAGGCTATGCCGCATTCTTCCGCCATGGCTTTCATGGCTTCTACCAGACGGGGCAGGATGGGGTAAGTCTGCATTTCGCCGTCTATGGAAGTGGACATGTCCGACGGGCCGATGAAGAGGAAACAAGCGTCGGGGGCCAGTTTCCGTAAATATTCGATCTGTCGTTTCAGGCCGGACATGTAATTGTCGATACCTTCTTTTCCTTTCAGGTAAGGAACGGAATTTCCGCCATATTGCAGGATGATGAGCCGGACGTTTTCGCGTCCGAAGAACGGGGACAGCGTGGATGAATGAATACCGGTGAATATCGTGCCGGAGCAGCCGCGCATGGGAATGTTGTCGAGCGAAACGCCCGTTTGCCCGTCGAGCATCACTCCGTACACATCGGCTTGTCCGTCGACCGTAAGGCTGACCGTAGTGCGGGGACTGCTGAAATTACGGGAATAGCAGTAAAACCGGTCGTTGAGTTGCGTTTCGTTCAGGATGAGGGTGTCGGTTCCGGTCACCGCTGCCGCTTTTACTGGGGCACTGGTCAGGAGTGTGATTTGACCGAAGCGGGAAGCGTGCGGAAAGTGCTGGCGGTCGCGCGTGGAAAACCGGAATGTGGTCGGCCCGTCGAGTGTGGCCGTTTGTCCCATGACTCCGTATGAGCCGCATATCCTTGGGGCCATAGACGATGTGTCGGGATAGCCCTTCCGGCGATACGGATTGTGACAACGTGTAGGTCGGGACAGTTTGTACGGCCGGTGCCAACCCCACGCCACTTCCACCGAACCGTTCTTGGAACGCTTCGCGCAAGACGGACGAGATACGGTCGCCTTCCAACTGCGAATCGCCGTAGTGCATGATGCGGACGGGGCGTTCGCGTGCAGCTTCGAGCGCATCGAAAAACGGGTCCAAATAATCTATGTTGTCTCCCGGCATATAAATGCGTGCGGCGTTCGTCTCGCAATAGGTCATGAACTCGCTTTCTTTTTCCGCTTTGAGTGCGTCCATGCGCATTTGCAGCAGTTCTTCCGTGCTGAGGGTGTCAGTTGATACGGTGTCGGTCGGGAGCGTTTCTTTTTCTTCTTCCGTTTGAAGGACTTCTGTCAGAGAGGGAAACTTCATCCGCACACTGCCTACGGCGATACCGTCTTCCGGAAAAAAGTATGCGACAAGTGCCAACAATCCTAAAATGGAAAAGATAAAACAAATAATGGTTCTGATTTTCATCCTGTTTGGGGGTGTTTGTGAAAAACGCTGCAAAGTTACGGAATATCGCTGGAATAATCGAATAAAAAGGCGGATTTGATAACTTCCATGAGGTGGAAGAGTGTTTTTTCCTTATATTTGTGACGTCAATAAATAATATATGGAACAAAATCCTCTTCAAAAAACGCGTATAGAGGTCGTGGACGCCCTACGTGGTTTTGCCGTAATGGCTATTATTCTGGTCCATAACTTGGAACATTTTATTTTCCCTGTTTATCCGGCAGATTCACCGGAGTGGTTGGAGGTTCTGGACCAAGGAGTTTTGAATGTGGTGTTTAGCCTTTTTGCAGGTAAGGCATACGCCATCTTTGCCCTTTTGTTTGGCTTTACTTTTTATATTCAAACGCAGAATCAAAAGCGGCAGGGGAAAGACTTCGGTTACCGTTTCCTGTGGCGCATGGTGCTGTTGGTAGGTTTTGCCACGTTGAATGCCGCATTCTTTCCGGCCGGCGATGTCTTGTTGCTGTTCGTTGTGGTGAGTCTGGTCTTGTTCTTTACGCGTAACTGGCGTGACAAGGCTATTTTGATTACCGCTATCATATTTTTGTTGCAGCCGGTTGAATGGTACCACTATCTGGCCGCTTTGGCCGACCCGGCTCACCGCTTGCCTGATCTCAAGGTGGGCGAAATGTATGCGGAAGTGGCGGAATACACGAAATCCGGGGACTTTTGGGATTTCATTGGGTGCAACATTACGTTGGGGCAAAAGGCCAGTTTGTTGTGGGCCGTGAATGCCGGGCGTTTTTTCCAGACGGCAGGGCTGTTCCTGTTGGGCTTTTACATCGGAAGAAAACGGCTTTTTGTGTCATCCGAAAAGAACCTTCATCTGTGGGTAAAGATATTGATTGTTTCCGCTCTTTCCTTTGCGCCTTTATATACGTTGAAGGAACTGGTTATGGGACAGGACGCTATCGTACAGCAAACCGTGGGTACTGCATTTGACATGTGGCAGAAATTGGCTTTCACGCTGATACTGATAGCATCTTTCGTGCTCCTTTACCAAAACAGGAGGTTCAGCGACGCGGTTGGCAATCTGCGTTTTTATGGAAAGATGAGTCTTACCAATTATATAAGCCAGTCTATAATAGGAGCGGTCATTTATTTTCCGTTCGGTCTTTATCTTGCTCCTTATTGCGGATATGCGGTGAGTTTGTTGATTGGAGTTTTCACGTTCCTGCTGCAAGTATGGTTTTGCAAATGGTGGCTGTCCAAGTATAAACAAGGGCCTTTGGAGCGTATCTGGCATAAATGGACTTGGATAGGAACGGATAAGAAGTAAGCCGCCTTTTGGGAATAAAGAAGGACGATTGAGTCTCTGCATCCCGTCCGGATAAATACGTCGATAAGAGTTTTTCCTTTTATCGGCGTATTTTTAGTTTATAACATGTTAATATGAGTTAATTATTCGGGGGGGGGTAAATAATTAGTCACTGATTTATTACATTTGTACGACAATTTAATAGGTAAACAGCTAAATATATTGTAATTTATGGATAAGCATATTATCGGTGAAAATGCGGGTAGGGTATGGCGTCTATTGAGCAGTGACGAACAACGTCGTTGGGAGTATTCGGAGATAAAAGACATCTTAGGATTGAATGATGCCGAACTGGGCAGTGCCATTGGCTGGTTGGCTCGTGAGGATAAGATACAGTTTGAGTTGGAACATCATAACAGCAAGGATGAGAAGGCCTATTTGTATCTTATGCTGAATGTATATTTTTGATTGTATGGTACGGTCGGGATTTGCCTCTCTTCAGAAGAGGTGCACTGTCCATCCTTGTCGGGAAGTAGGGATTGAGAAAAATAAAAAGTATGACATAATGGCAATTATTTCAGAATCCTCTATGCGAAGCGATATCGGCAAAGATACTTCTGATTTCTTAGAAGAATAACTAAATGTTTAGAAAAGGGATGTATTTTTGCTTTATTAACCTTTTGGTCGGTGCGGACTAAGGCTATAAAATACAGTTTGCCAGGAAAATGGAAATTTCCTGGCAAACAATGTGAGTCGCAAAAATCGTTTGGTAGAGGAGATATATCATTAGGGGATTATTCGCCTACTTCCACACGGATGATTCGGCTGCCGTCGTCCGACCATGTATAGTACAGTGCGTTCGAGCGGAAAGGTTGGCCGTTGACTATTGTTTCTATATATCTTTTTTTCGTTTTGAAGTTATAAGTAGCGTAGTGTCGGTAGAAGTCTGTCTCTATTCCTGGTTCGCGGAAGTCTTGCCGGTAAAGCGAACCCATTTCTTTGCTTTGGTTGCCATTCTCTTCCATGAACTTTATATCGCTTTCAAACCAGAAAGCTCCGGATATGATTTGTTCTGAACGGATGGCATCTTCCATCTCTGTTTGATCTCCCTGTGGGTAGAAGCCTTGTACCAATTCCGCACTGGTGAAGCGCAGTTCGGGCTTCTTGTCATACACTACAGTGAAAGGTTTGTTGTCAAGTATGATACGTTCATTGCCCGCATGGCAGTAGAGTACGGCCTCGACATCGGCTTTGGCTATGAAGTTCTCGCGGTCGATTTGGAAGTCTGGAGTAGAAGGATGTGCGGAAGTCTCTATAATACCGTTGAAGGCATCCGTACGGCCAAAGATGTCAGTTTCGCTGAAGTCATTGTGTGCGTAACGGAGGGCAATCCCCCACGAACTGTGGGTGAAAGCGTTATTGAAAGACAAAGGGATGTCCGGAATCAGAGGGACGGATACGGAAAACTCAGGTCTGCCTGCACACCTGAGTTGGCCACGTAGTAGCAGTCCGTCATCTCTATCTCGCCCAAATGGGCATCCAAAGTCAAGTATGCTCTTGTGTCTTCTGCATAGAGTAGCAAGCGTGGATTAGCTTTGCCTGTCGCCTGTGCTTGAAGTTCATCTTCTGCGATGAGATAGGGGCGCACATAATAAATGCCGGGGGCAAGGTCGGGCAGTTCGAAAGTCTGGGATTGCTCGTGGCCAGACAAGAGTTCTTCGCCCTTGAGGTCGTAAAGGGCATTGCCCGGTCCCAGTACGTTGTGCTGTCCGATAAGCAGTCCGCAATATAGTTTGAGGGCTTTGGTCGCACCGTATTCTCCCTCTTCCGGATTACGGTTGAACGTTTCGGTGGGAGTATTGATGCGGGCGTAGACCGTGACGTAGCTTTTGCCGTCCGGGCCTTTCCCATACAAATTTTCAGAACTGTCCAGATAGACGGCACTTTCGCCTGTAATCAGCCTGCGGATGGTTTCCAGATGGTTTAAGTTGCATACGGCATCATATTCAGGGAACAAGGCTTGTCCGTCGTAAACAGGCTGACCCGCATAATCGCCAAAAGCAACCTTGCCGATGAAATCTCTCCCGTACGATTTGAGGTTTTCCGATAAAAAATCTATGTTCTGACTGAACGACAGGATGGAAGAGGCCACGGCGGAGAAGGGGTCGGAGGAGGTCTGACTGTTTCCGTATGGGGACTGTAGGGCGTAGGTACGGTGCTTTGTATTTCCGTTCGCAGTCCCTGTCAGGTAGATGTTCCCTCCCTTTTGTTGTACGATATAAGCATTGGCATTGTATTCGGAAGATGTGCCCATTAAAAATGTCGTTACATCGAACCGGTCATCCACGAAAAACGTAAGCGTGGTGTGCGAGTTGAAGCCATCTACAGAGAAGGCGGCCACATAGCCTCCCCCCAGGCTGTCACGGTTACACACGAAAGTGGCAGTTGTCTCATCGTTGATGCGGCTGGCGATGCCCCACTTCCAATGCATCTTGTTCAGGGCTTCTGTTGGGATTGAGCCGTATGCCCCTACGGTTTGGGGTTTGCCGCCGTTTTCATCGTCTTCGCAGCCCGTGAAAGTGAAGACGGAGAAGCATAGCAGAAAAACGTAAGATAACTTTTGAATATTCATAGTCTCATTTTTTATGAAAGGTTACTGCATTAAGGTGCTGGCTTAGGGCTTTTCCCCATTCCCGGCTTCTTCGCTTTGCAGGATGCCTTGTGCAGCTTGATCTCCCAACTCGGCCGCTTTCTTCAGATGGGCCAGACCTTCTTCACGTCGGTTCAATTTGAGTTGGCAAATGCCCATCAGGCGGTAGGCATCTCCGAACTCGGGATTCAGTTCCGCGCTCTTTTTTGCGGAAGAGAGTGCCTCCGCAAATTTCCCGATACGGTAATAGACCACGGCCCGTTCGGCATGATATAACGGTTCTTTGGGTTCCATGCGTATGGCCCGGTCGATATCGTCGACGGCTTGTTGGAACATGCGGCATTGCATTTCTGCCTGTTCGCGACGGTAGTAGAAGTAGGCTGTGAGTTCATCGCCCATTAAATGCTCATATTCATTCAGATCCAAAATAGCATCCCGGTAGCGGCCCAAGGCGAGCAAAGTGTTGGAGCGCTCCAACAATGCCGGTGCCGCATCTTTTAAATAAGGTTTGCTGAAACATGCCACAGCACTGTCTTGCAATGCCAGTATCTGTAACGTATCGGCTCCTGCCATCCGTTTGCATTGGGCGGCGTAGAGGAACAGGTTGGCCGAACGCATATTGGTTCCCGTCAAGGACAAGTATTTTTCGCAGGCCTTTTCGTAGTCTTTGAGTGCATAGAGCGTATTGCCCTCCTGAAGTGTATAGAGAGGGAGAGGATTTTGCTTGTAGGCTTCTCCAGCGAGTGAGAGCGATTTGTTCATGTCCCAGTCTTTATACACCGTGTAACCGGGTTTTAAGTTCAATTCGTATAGCAGTTTGCTGAATGCATAGTACACTTCGTCTTTTTTCTCGGCCACGTCCATGGCTGCATTCATATCTTCTTCAGCGGCTGCATAGTTGCCGTGTGCCATGTAGAAATCAGCCCGTTGGGTGTAGGGTTCGCTGCTTTTGGGAAATTGTTCCGCATAGTCGTTCAGGTACTGGTTATAGGTGGCGGAGTCCGAACGGGCGGCCGTCATGAACAGGAACGTGCGAATGTCCGCTTCATTGGCCGGTAATGCCTTACGGATGTGGATGGCATTTAAGTCGTTGTCGGCCGAAGACATGCCGTTGGTGCAAAGTGTGTTGCCGTATGCGACACTGACGGCGTAGGACGTTGTGGCGGAGGCGTTGGCTTTCCGCTGTATCATTCCCAATACTTCGCCTTCTTCATCCATGACCGGACTGTTCAAGTACTTTTCGTCCAATGGCCGACCTAAGGTGTAATAACCGTATTTCTCGTTGAATTTCTGAATGTCGTGCAACGTATCGTTTACACACATTTTGTTTTCTTTTGTCGGGTAGGGGAGGACGTAGACGTGTTCATGTTTCACGCCCATACGGTCTGAAATGGTCAGTGCCGGGGTCTCCTTGTCGGTTTTTACCCGGAACTTTACCAAATCGTATAATGAACTGACTCCCACGATGGCTTCCACTTCGTATTCCTTTCCTTCTCCGCTGACGACTTTGGCTTTGCTGGCTTGTTTGAACAGTTGGTAATCGGCTAAAGCTGTTCCGTTCTTGTCGATGAAAAAGCCGCTGCCGGATTGCAGCATGTCTCCTTTTTCATTCATGGTCACGATGCTGATTTGTGCTTTTGCCGCCTTTTTGAACCATTTGGGATTTTGGGCAACCAAATGGCCGCCCAAGGTAGACAGGCAAGTCAATATAAATATGATCTTTTTCATTTTCTATAGGATTGGTTAAGCAATTCTTTAGCGTTATTGATGGCCGCATCGGTCAGTGTGGTGCCGCTCAACATGTGGGCGATTTCCTCCACGCGTCCTTTTTCGTCCAGTTGGACGATATGGCTGCTGGTACCCTCCGCGTGGTCTTCCTTGTAAACTTTGTAGTGCGTGCTGCCGAGAGCCGCGATTTGGGGCAGATGGGTGATGCTGATGACTTGTCGGTTGAGTGCCCCCATTTCCTGCATGATATGCGCCATCTTCTCGGCGATGCTGCCGGAGACGCCGGTATCTATTTCGTCGAAAATGATGGTAGGTAGTTTGACCGCCCCGGAAATCATGGCTTTCAGCGAGAGCATGACGCGTGCGATTTCACCCCCCGATGCCACTTGGGAGATAGGTTGCAACTGGCCGTTTTTGTTGGCACTGAAAAGGAAGTTGATTTTGTCGGTTCCCGTCTCGTCCGGTACTTCTTTGGGAGTGAGTTTCACTTTGAATTGGACATTCGGGATGCCCAACGGGATGAGCTTTTCTTTCATCTGCCTTTCCACGACCGAGGCCGCCTTTTGCCGTAGCGAGGTCAGCCTTCCGGCTTGTTTCTTCATAGACTCAAGGGCTTGGTCGCATTGCTGTTGCAAGGCCTGTATATGTTCGTCGCTATGTGTGATGGCGTTGAGTTTTTCGCGGTATTCCTCCTCTATTCGCAGAAGGTCTTCCAACGTGTCCACACGGTGTTTCTGTTGCAAGTCATAGATGGTGTTGAGCCGTTCGTTGACGTATTCCAGACGTTCCGGATTGAACTCGACCTGTTCCGTGCGTCCGGCAATCTCGCCGGCAAGGTCTTTCAACTCGATGTAACATGACTCCATACGTGACGCCAGTTCATTGCCGTCGGGATAAACTTTTCCTATATTGTCCAAGAGATGGGTTGTTTCTTTCAAGACGTTGACGATACCGTTTTGTTCATTGTCCAAAAGGTTTTCCGCTTGATACAAAGCCTGTTTGATTTCTTCGGCATGTGTCAGTGTTTCGGCCTCTTGCTCCAGAACTTCCTGTTCTCCGGTTTTCAATGCGGCATTCTCTAATTGTTCCAGTTGGAACGTGATATAGTCTTCCTCCGTACGGGCTTGTTCCGCAGCTTGCCGCGCCTGTTGCAACTCCTTTTCCGCTTGCCTGTAAGCCGTGTACAGTCTTTTATACTGTTGCAGTTCATCCTTGTCTCCGGCCAGGATGTCGATGACGTTCAGTTGGAAGTTCTCTTTGTTCAGCAACAAGTTTTGGTGTTGGGAATGCACATCGATGAGCATTTCCCCCAATTCCTTGAGTTGGCTCACGGGAGCGGGCGTATCGTTGATGAACGCCCGACTCTTGCCGGATGCCGTGATTTCACGGCGGACGATACATTCTTTTCCGTCGAACTCCAAATCGTTGCGTTCGAAGAACTCCTGCATGCCGTAGGCACTCAGGTCGAAAACGGCTTCGATGACGCATTTCGACATGCCGTTTTTTATGGATTTACTGTCTGCGCGTTGACCGAGCAGCAGGCCGATTGCACCGAGGATAATGGACTTTCCGGCGCCGGTTTCTCCGGTAATGACGGAAAATCCCGGCTCGAACCTGATGTCTAATGTGTCTATTAATGCGTAATTCTGAATGAATAAAGATTTCAGCATATCCTTATTTTCTGAGTTTTTCCCAATAATTGCTTTGTGAAGCGTTGATGGCGAACACGATATTATATACTTTCTCACGTTCTTCCGCCGTGCCCTTTCCGCTGTAAATGCTGACTAACTCATCTCGTTTGATGTCGGTGAATATGACGGGGAGCGCGCTCATGCTTTTTTGGTCGCGGGCTTGTTTGAGCATTTCTATGGATTCCGTAATGGCCATGCGTGCCGTATCGGTATTTTCCGTCATGCGGTCCAGTCCCAGACGGTGGTATTTGTATTCCAGTTGCCGGAGCGGTTCCATGGCCCCGTCCAGATAGTCATTGATAATGGCAAAGCGGTTGCGGTCGTTTTCGAAAGCTTTCCATCCGGCATAGCCCAAGTTTTGCGAATTGTTAGCTACGTCCATGGCCATTTGCAGGATGTCGGAACCGCCGAGCGGTGCCATCGTATCCATGTCCATGCCGATGATGAGGTAGGCATAGTAGGCAATGACAGCCGTAAGGTTGTTGTCCACTTGTTCCGGGCGGAATTCCAGTTGGTCGAATTGCTGGAAAGTAAAGTTGAAATTCTCATCCTGAAAATTAAACACCGTCGTTGAATAGTTGGAGTCATACACCGGACGTGTACTCTGCACCTGTATCGACCCAGTAAATGAATTGTCCGTTTCGCTGTAAGTTTTCAGCGTGATACTGAAAGTACAGTTGATGCGTTCTTCTTCTTCGTATGTCATCCCGGTCCATTGCCTCTCGTTGATGAAAGCCGTCAGGGAGTTCTGCAACGCCTCGAAGACGGCGTCCGTCGTGTTGGAGATTTGGGAACGGTTGATGGTCACTTTGGCGTTGAGTTCCTGTGCCACAGCCGGAGCTGCAATGTGAAAACATGCCGTCAGGGCCATGAATTTAAGACAGGAGGCTATATGTCTGCGTACGTCATGCATATTCATCCGGCGTTAGAAAGAGGACACGAGTCGGTCGACAATGTCGGCCGCCACTTCTTTTTTGCTTTTCAGCGGATAGACCACGGAATCGGTCCGGCTGATAATGGTTATTTTATTCGTGTCATGACGGAAGCCCGCCCCTGGGTCGTTCAGCGAATTGAGCACGATGAAGTCGAAATTCTTCCGTTCCAGTTTTTCGTGCGCATGCGCCGTCTCGTCATGGGTTTCGAGGGCAAAGCCTATGAGTTTCTGTCCCTCACGTTTCATCTGGCCGAGCGTTTGGGCTATGTCGCGTGTCGGTTTCAGACGGAGGACAAGGTCATCGGTTTCGCGTTTGATTTTGCGGTCGGAAGCTTGCGCAGGCGTGAAGTCAGCCACGGCTGCACATAAGATGGCCGCATCTGATTCCGGGAAATGTGCCGTGGCTTCGCGGAACATGTCTTCGGCCGATTCCACGTCGATTCGCCGGATGCCCGCCTGCGTGGTGCCGAGGGACATCGGACCGCAAACCAACATGACTTCCGCGCCGCGTCGGGCACAAGCCTCGGCTAAGGCGATTCCCATTTTGCCCGATGAATAGTTACCGATAAACCTTACGGGGTCTATCTTTTCATACGTGGGGCCTGCTGTAATCAGGATTCTTTTCCCCTGCAAGTCTTGTCCGCCGGAAAAGTAGTCTTCCAGAACCTTGATAATATTTTCAGGTTCCTCCATGCGTCCTTTGCCCTCCAAATGACTGGCCAATTCCCCGCTGGCAGGCTCAATGATGTGGTTGCCGTAACTGCGGAGGCGTTCGAGGTTTTGCTGTGTGGAGGGATGGGCGAACATGTCCAAATCCATTGCCGGAGCTACGAAAACGGGAGCTTTCATGGACAGGTAGGTCGTGATGAGCATGTTGTCGGCTATGCCATGAGCCATCTTGCCGATAGACGAGGCCG
>ENA-OPSF01002368-OPSF01002368.1-human-gut-metagenome-genome-assembly--contig:-NODE-2368-length-11797-cov-1.981179_pt1 | contig 11797 bp, 6 predicted proteins | sample MGYA00241452_ERZ501896 | MGnify/ENA primary metagenome ERZ501896 (study PRJEB25962, sample SAMEA2042111) | human gut metagenome | biome: human gut; feature: human-associated habitat; material: faeces... | reverse complement strand
TGCTCAAGGACCTGGGCCTTTCGGCCAGCGCCGGTCAGGCCCGCCGCGACATCGACGGCGGCGGCGTCAAGATCAACGGCAAGGCTGGCAGCAAAGTAACCTTGTATGCAGGTGAATATGTAAAGTTCACGATCGATGGCATGTGGCAGAATGGGGATTACATTCAGACAAGCGGAACAAACGCTTATGGGGATAAGATAAACTTCAAACCGTCAAAAGAGCTGACTTATAAATCCAGTAACAATGCAGTTGCGACAGTAACAAATAAGGGTGTCATCACTGCAAAGAAAAAAGGAACCTGTAAGATCACGGTAACATCCATTTACAATGCCAAAGTAAAAGGCACGATCAAAGTTACCGTCAGCAAAAAGAAACAGAACGCCAAGATCACACTGGAGAAAAAGAAAGCAACGATCGCAGTCGGAAAGACAACCACGGTCAAAGTAAAATCCTACAAAGGGATCAGCAGAAAGGGTGTGAAATTTGCATCCAGCAATAAAAAAGTAGCAACAGTTTCATCCAAAGGAAAGGTAACTGCAAAGAAAGCCGGAACGGCAACGATCACAGTAACATCCGTGGTAAATAAAAAGGCAGTCGCAAAGTTTAAAGTGACGGTAAAGAATCCGGACACGATCAACACAAACTATACACCAACCGGAAAGAAAAAGATTGTCCTTGATGAAACAAGCGTAACACTTGCACCGGAAAAAAGTTTTGATGAGATGCCACAGGTAGTTGATGGTATGCCGGATGCAGTATTTGATGCAAAGGACATTGCGGATTCTGCAAGAATGGATATTGCAGAGCCGGATATGGGACGTAAATATTATGTAGTCTGTGCAAAGATGCTGATTTCAAATAAAAAGAAATACGGTACCGCACAGATCAAAATTAAAAGCATGACCGGTTTAAAGAGCAGGGAAGTTACTTATAAATCAAGCAACAAGAGCGTTGCATCTGTTTCTTCCACCGGTAAAGTCACACCGAAAAAAGCGGGTACTGCAGTGATCACGGTAACATCCAAGACCGATAAGAGCGTGTCTGCAACTTATACGGTAACTGTAAGAAAGCTTGTAACAGCGTTTCAGTTTGAAATGTATACGAATCTGAAAAAACAGGATCCGGATCTGGAAACAAGATTTGAGGAATACAGATATGATTGGCGTCAGGTTATGTCGACAAGAGATGTATTGCCATTAAATGCTGCAGATAAAAACTTTACACTTACCAGCAGTGATGAAAGTATCATTAAAGTGCATGACAATGGGGAAGTTGCAGGTGTTGGTTATGGTACAGCAACATTAACGTTGAAGTCTGCCGATGGATTTTGTAAATATTCCTGGAAGTGTACAGTGTCAGATAAGGGAACGACCTGCTGGTACACACAGAGTGCAGGAGATTAATTTCCAAATTTAATTTCAAATGTGAAAGGAGAACAATGAAGGAAAAAAGAAAACTGAATAAAGGAGGTAAAATTCTGCTGCTGTTCACACTTGTGGTCAGCAGCATTTTTTTACTCCGGCCGTTTACTGTAAAAGCGGATATAAATGTAAATATCAATAAAGAGACACAGATCGTGACGGATCTAATCGGTCAGTACAGCATCAATTATACTGGAGATGCAAACTTTTTCGGGTTTTATGGTTATTATGAAAATAATAATTATAATGAAATGGTGAAGGATACTGATTTTAAGGCAACGGTAGATACCATTGGTAAGGACAAAATCGTAAACAGTTCTATTGCAAGTCTGAAAAAAACAGACGGTGCAACACAGATAGAAGCAGCATATCTTGTCTGGGAAACATCCGTACAGGGAAAAAATAAAACGGATCTTGTAAAAAAGGCTGCAAATAAGGCAATCTATTTTGCCGGTGCAACAGACAAGGGTGCTTTTACAAAGAAAGTAAATGCTTCCTATGCTGCAGTTGATATGCGTGAACCACATCTGGGAACAAAAGAATATACATTTTCCTGTATGTATACAGATGTAACGGCAACCGTCCAGAAATATGGTTATGGTAAATACGGTGTTGCAAATATCCCTTATGTAGAATCAACAGAAAAAAGTAATACAAGCAAGGGTACACATTCGGGGGAGAGCAGTGCAGCATGGCAGCTGATCGTAATCGAGAAAAACAGCAAAGCAAATGTCAGGGCTGTTTCTTTAAAAGTCGGTTCCCATTTTAATTATCAGCAGGAAAACAGTAAATGGACAAGAAATCCGGTAACTATGAACCTTGATCTTGGAGACTGTAAGACAAATCAGTATATAAATGAAGATTCCGAAGTAAGCGGAGAATTATTACTGCTTGGAACCAATTCAGGAATTGTAAAAAGCAACGCGACAGAACAGAAGTCTTTTGGACTTGATTTATATGATACAAAGAAAGATAAGACAGGATTATTAGCATATTCAAACAGTGGACTGATTGGACGTTCTTATTTCTATCATGGAAACACACAGCTGAGTTCTAAATTATCTTCTGTCCGTGGTATGTTAATGGATTTCAGTGTAAATCAGACAAATAAGGATCATCCGGGATTTGCAACAAATAAGTTCCGTGCAGAAGCATCCGATTCATCCTGGTCAACATTATTTGTTGTTGGTCTTGCCGTGGATGTGGCAGATTATGAGCTTTCTGAAAAGCAGGAAACAACGGTAAACAGTACTGTATCTGCAACTGTAACGGGAAATGTCAATGTAGTCACAGATCAGCCAGATACAGGGTATTATGATGGAACACTGGTTGTAACATTGGATGATGCATTGACACCGGTAAAGGGTAAGGCTTCTTTTACAGTGTATGATAAAGGTGTAACTAAGCCGAAAGTAGTAAAGTTTATTTACGGAACAGATAAAGAGGTTCAATATGATGCCGCCAAACATACGTTGACATTATCCGGATATGATAATAAGGCGAACGGAAGCTATGTAAAATATTCAATTTCATGTACTGCACCGGAAAATTCGGGAAAGAAACTTTTTACTAATCAGCATGAGATTACCGGAAAACTGCGGTCACAGAAATATAACACCGAAATTAAAAAAACTTCCGAGCCGGTAATTTCTCAGGCAACACCGCTGTACCGTCTTACAGTAAAGATGGATAAGACTGCAGGAAGTCATATTGAAATAAGAAAATATTTCACACAGTATGGACATTATGCCCCAGTTTGCATCGTGGCTGAGGATCCGAATATGTTATCTGGAGATTACTATACAGATTCTGTTGAGATTCCATATAATGATGCAATTATTGCAATACCAGCCTTTAATACAGGCTATCAGTTCAGTAAATGGACAGATCTTAATGAAAAAACGAATGCATCCACAGACCGCAAGGTAACATCGGACCTGGTAAATGATAAGACCTATGTATATGAAAGAAATATGCCTGCTTATAATATGACGCTGACACTTACCGGCATCGGGGAGCCTTATGAAGTCCGTTATTACATAAACGCACCAAGAGCATTGACGAATACGGATGTATGGAAAGTCGGTAATACATTTACGCTGATCGGAAACAGTGCTAAAGAAACAGCAACAAAGAGTTATACCGGAACACAGATCAGCAGTATCTGTAAAAACAACACACCGTATATCTATAAAACATACCGTTACGGCATCTATTATAATGCTGCATTGTCAAGCAGTATCACGATCAATGGTTACCGTAAAGTGATCAGTGGAACCCATACGAAAGCCGGATGGTGGACTGCAGCAAGCGGTGGAACCTATGTAAATGTGGACGGAGCAGCATCCGGAGATAATCAGGGCAAGATCTGTGCCAGTGACTGGCGGGGCTATGCAAAGAGTGGTACTTTATCCAACGGAACCAAAGGAAAGATCATTTCCCTGTATGCACACTGGGAACTGGATGAAGCATCCTATACCGTCCGCCACTGGAAACAGAAAGCAGACGGTATTGCATCAACCCATGACGATAAAAACTATGAACTTGCCGAAACAGAGACGAAAAAAGCACAGATCGGAAGCAAGGTTACTCCTGCAGTAAAGACATACACCGGTTTTGACAGCCCGAAAACACAGACGAAAGTGGTAACTGCAGATGGAAAGATGGTCATTGATTATTATTATGAAAGACATTTATATAATGTAATATTAAATGCCGGAACCGGCATTGAAAAGACGACCGGAGGCGGATCGTACCGCTATGGACAGAGCGTTACCATCGATGCGGCAGTAAAAGAAGGCTATCACTGGTTAAACTGGAAAGGAAATTATAAAGGCGGATCCGGTGGGGAGCAGACCGTGGATGCTAAGAAGTTTGTATTTACGATGCCAGCCGGAAACGTCACGATGACAGCCAATGCAGAGGCAAACAAATATACGATCCATTTTGATCCGAACGGTGGCTTTGGACATATCGATGATATTGAAGCAACGTATGATACCGATGTAACGCTGCCGGATGTATGGAATGCAGACGGAACAGCAGCCTATGTGAAATATACACTGGATGGACAAAACGTGACAGAGGATGTGATTGCCGGAGTGATTCCAAAGGCAATGATGGATGGATATGAAGAGGAAGAAACGGAAGATATGGAGGATACCGAAGATCCGGATAATGCGGAAGACCCAGAGGGTGCCGGTAATTCAGAGGATGAGGATTCCGAAAACAATGGAGATGATTCGGATGCAGACGCACAGAATTCCATGGATGAATCAGGCAATGCAGAAACTGCAGACAACTCTGATGAATCAGACGAGGCAGAAACTGCAGATAATTCTGATGAATCAGATGATACAGGCAATCCTGATGTAACAGACGATACGGATCAGAATGAGAAAGTTGCCGTGACAAAAGAGAATAAAGATGATGCCGAAGATATTGATGCTCTCAATGACTTAGAGGAAGAAGACATCGAGGAAAATAAGAAAGCCGAGGAGCCAAAGAAAAAAGTCTACGCATCCGTATTTATGGGATGGTCCTTAGAAGATGGCAAAGACACCTTTATCCCGCAGTGGAAAGCCGGAGATGCCGTTCGGAACCTTGTGGCAGAAGATGGTGGAGAGATCACACTTTATGCTGTCTGGGACGACTGCCCGTGGATTCAGGCACAGGATCTCTATTATACCTTAGAGCAGGCACAGAGTGGTTTTATCACGGAAGAAGAAATCTTAAGCCATGCAACGGCAACCGACCGGGAAGATGGAAGTCCGATTTTACCGGGAACCAATCCGGCACCGAGTGATCCGGAAGTTTTCACATCCTTTACGATACCGGACTATCGGACAGAAGAATTTACAAATCTGCAGCATGATTTTGCCGCATCGGAAAATCTGACTGTAGTTGACCATACAGGAAATACTTATGTGAAACAGATCATGGTGCATGTGACCGATACCACACCGAAAAAACTCACACAGATGGATCTGGCCGGAGTTACCCGTTTCATCAACAGCAAATATTATAACAAATCGTTTGAAGAAGGCGGACTTGAAGATAATTCTATCTGGAAAGTCGATCCGGAATACAAGGCAGCACTGGAAAGCGCATTAAATAACATGGATCATGATACCCCGGCGGAAACCTATGTATTTTCAAAGGAAACGATCAAACAGATGAAACAATATGTGGAAACTCACGGAATTGGAAACAGCAAAGAACCGGATGCGTTGAATAACTTCTATAATCAGTTCCTTGCACCGAATAGGAAATAGATAATAAAACATCAATATTTCCCTTTACAAATTCTTTTGCAGAGCGTAAATTAGAGAGTGCTGGAATCATTTCCCGGCAGTAAAAATATGGAGGTTTACAATGGCAAAAGAATTGTTAAAACGAAGCGAAGTAAAAGAAGAATATACATGGAATTTAAAAGATATGTATGCGTCCGACGAGGATTGGAAAAAAGATCTGGATGAGATTGACAAGATCCTGGATGAAATCGGAAAGATGGAAGGTAAAGTAGCTGCTTGTGCGCAAAATCTGTTATTTGTATTAGAACGCGCAGCTAAGGCAGAGGAAAAACTGGATTATGATTTTAATTATGCAGAGCGTCTGTTTGATGAAGACCAGAAAAATACGGCACATCAGGCAATGTCCCAGAAAATGTATTCTATGCTGACGAAGGTGTCAAGCCAGACTGCATTTATCGTTCCGGAGATCCTTGCAATGGATGAGGCTGTTCTGGAAGGATACTATAAAGAACTTCCAGAGTTAGAACTTTACCGTAAACAGATCGAGGAAATCGAGCGTACCAAGGCACATACACTTTCTGCTGAAATGGAAAAACTGGTAGCGATGACAGGCGATATGGCGGAGACATCCGGACAGGTATATTCCATCATCAACAACGCTGATTTTGTATTCCCGGAGATCAAAGATGAAGAGGGAGATACCGTAAGACTGTCCCATGGTAATTTCGTTCCGTTTGAGGAGTCGGCAGACCGCCGTGTGCGCAAGGATGCATTTGAGGGATTTTATGGTGTGTACAAACAGTATGCAAACACACTTGCTGCATTATATAATGGTCAGGTAAAACAGCAGGTTTTCTATGCAAATGCGAGACACTATCATTCAACACTGGAAGCCGCAGTGGATGCTAACAATGTTTCTCCGACTGTTTATCATAATCTGATCGATACGATCAATAAGAATATGGATAAAATGCACCGTTATGTACGTCTCCGCAAAAAATGCCTTGGCGTGGACGAACTGCATATGTACGACGTTTACACACCAATGATCGCAGATGCCGCAAAGAAGATTTCTTTTGAAGAAGCGAAAGAAACCGTGTTAAAGGCATTAGCACCACTTGGGGAAGAATACGTCGCAAAGGTAAAAGAGGGATTTGAAAGCCGCTGGATCGATGTTTATGAGAACGAGGGAAAGAGAAGCGGAGCTTATTCTGCAGGGGCTTATGGTTCACATCCATATGTGCTGTTAAATCATAATGATACCCTTGATAATATGTTTACGCTGGCACATGAAATGGGACATGCGATGCATTCCTATTATTCAAATTCCAGTCAGCCATACATTTACTCCCAGTATAAGATCTTTGTTGCAGAGGTGGCATCTACCTGTAACGAAGTGCTTTTAATGGAGTATTTGCTGAAAAATACAACTGATAAAAAGGAGCGTGCATATCTGCTCAACCATTATCTTGACAGCTTTAAGGGAACTGTTTACCGTCAGACTATGTTTGCTGAATATGAAATGTTAAGCAATAAGATGGTGGAAGAGGGAGAGAGCCTGACCGCTGAGACGTTAAATAAATTATATTATGACTTAAACTGCAAATATTTTGGACCGGATATGGTATCAGATTCTGAGATTGCCTATGAGTGGGCTAGAATCCCTCATTTTTATTACAATTTCTATGTATATCAGTATGCGACAGGATTTTCTTCCGCAGTTGCACTGGCACATGGAATCTTAAAAGAGGGAGCATCTGCGGTAGAACGTTATAAGAAGTTTTTATCCGGTGGCTGTTCTGCCTCTCCGGTTGAGCTGCTTAAGATCGCCGGTGTCAACCTTGAAACACCAAAGCCAATCCAGGAGGCACTGGATGTATTTGGGGAAGTGCTTGATGAAATCGAGGCATTGCTTGCCGAATAATGAATAACCGGTGGAAAATTGTGGAATACTATATCTATACAAGAACAAAACAGGAGGATTTTGTTTTGAAACAGGTAGAAGTATTGATCGATGCACCGGAAAAAGCAAAGAAGCTGTGTCATATCTTAAGTGGCCATAAAGGAGCGTTTGACCTTGCAAAAGGCAGATATACCGTAGATGGAAAATCAATCATTGGAATCTGTACGATGGATCTGTCAAAACCTCTGACACTGACCATACATGAGGAAGATGATACTGTGATGGAGGAAATCCGTGAATTTGTGGTAAAAGGAAGATAACACATTTACCGGAAAACACGGGGCTGTAAATAACCGAATAAAAAGACAGTAACAATCGAAAGTAAGTTGTTACTGTCTTTTTTTGCTTTGTGTGAGTGGCAGTTTTTCTGTTAAAGATAACATCGTATTTCTTTGGCAAGATTTTCCTCAAGATGGATCAGTTCTTTGCAAAATCCCTGGGCCTGTTTGTCCGCGGCCGCATACTGATTATAATAGCGGCAGAGTGATTTGACACCCATATTGCAGCCTTCGGTCAAAAGATCAGCACACACAGCATCACTTTCCTCAACTGCTAACTTGGCATTTGTTTTCAGCCAGGACATTCCTTTTGCAAGCGCATTTGGTTCTTTTGCCGGATCATCGCATTTTTCTAACTGTGCATGGATCTCATTTCCGAGACGCGCATGTTTTTCTTTAGATGCCAGGATGATATTTTTAAAATCTGCATCTGAATTGAATATTTTTCCTGCTGTTTTTTTATCAACAAGCTTTTTAGCATAAAAATATTCATCTGAAATTTTATCACAGATCTCATCCATGGAATAAACTGCCATTTTTGTGCCGGCATTACATTCCCGCAATAATTTTACAGTATCTCCGTTTAACATATAGAATCCCTCTTTTTCATGATTTTTATATTCGCAATAGATAGAATGCGGAACATGCATTCTGTTGTTTAATATGTCTTGAAACAGAATGAATTATGTATTGTTTCAGAAGTACAAAACATTTCTTTGAAAAATAAAAGCAGAAAACTTTACATGATTTTAAACATGTGTCTTGTCATATGTAATGATAAGTGGTATACTACGAAAAGTTTCATTAAAAATCTGAAATGAATGGGCAAAAAATTTGAGAGAGAGTTAAGAGGGCGTATGATAAGTTTGGAAGAATTAGAAGAGTGGAAAAAGAAAAGAGATGCCGTGATCCTGGCACATTATTATGTAAGACCGGAAGTCCAGGCACTTGCCGATTACATCGGAGATTCTTATTTCCTGAGTAAAAAGGCAACAGAGCTTGCAAATAAGACGATCGTACTCTGTGGCGTGACATTTATGGGCGAGAGTGCAAAATTGTTAAATCCGGATAAAACAGTACTGATGCCGGATCTTGCTGCGGACTGCCCGATGGCACATATGGTAACAAAAGAAACCGTACAGGCCGCGAGAGACCAGTACGATGACCTTGCGGTCGTGTGTTATATCAACTCGACACAGGAGATCAAATCGTGGTCGGATGTCTGTGTAACTTCTGCAAATGCGGTAAAGATTGTAAAAAATCTGCCGAATAAACATATTTTATTTATCCCGGACCGGAATCTGGCACATTTTGTCGCCGCAGCGGTGCCGGAAAAAGAATTCATTTACAATGAAGGATTTTGTATTGTACATGAATTTATGCAGGTAGAGGAATTGCTTGATTTAAAGGCGGAGCATCCGGATGCAAAAGTACTGGTTCACCCGGAATGCAATCATAAAATTATTGAAATCGCAGATTTTATCGGATCGACAAGCGGAATTATCAATTTTGCCGGGGAGAGCAGCGACAAAGAATTTATCATTGGCACGGAGTGCGGTGTTCTTACAAAATTAAAAGAGCGCAGACCGGATGCAGAGTTTTATTTCCCGGAAACAACACCGACCTGTGTGAATATGAAAAAAATCACGCCGGAAAAAGTGCTTCATGTGTTAAAAACAGGGGAAAATGAGATCCATGCAAAACCGGAAACGGAAGGCGCTGCAAAAAATGCGCTGGCAAGAATGTTAGAACTTGCCGGAAAATAAAAGCAACATGTGTTAAAACGGAATTCGAAACATTTCCGATGGCGGCACAGAAATGAGGTCAAATATGAAAAATCTGTATTATGATGTAGTGATTGCAGGATGTGGTGTGGCAGGACTTTATGCGGCTTTGAATCTGCCGGAAGAAATGAATATTCTGATGCTTTCAAAAAAAGATTTGGAAAGCTGTGACTCCATGCTGGCACAGGGAGGAATCTGTGTACTGCGGGATGAATCTGATTACGATTCGTACTTTGAAGATACCATGCGGGCCGGACATTATGAAAATCGAAAGGAGAGCGTTGATATTATGATACGTTCCAGCCGGGATGTGATCAACGACCTGTTGAATTTTGGTGTCCGTTTTGCAAAAAATCCGGATGGAAGCCTTGCCTATACCAGGGAGGGAGCTCATTCCCGGTCGAGGATCTGCTTCCATGAGGATATTACCGGAAAGGAGATCACAACGACACTACTATCACATGTAAAAAAATGTTCGAATGTGACCATCTTAGAGTATACGACCATGACAGATATTTTGGTGGATGATGGCAAATGCACCGGTATGGCCGCAGAAACAAAAGAAGGTGAAACGCTGCATATTCATGCAGACAATACAATTATGGCAACCGGAGGAATCGGGGGTCTTTATGAGCATTCCACCAATTTCCCAATACTGACCGGTGATGCATGCAGGATCGCAAAAGAACACGGTGTGGAACTTGAACATATGGACTATGTACAGATCCACCCAACATGCCTTTACAGTAAAAAGCCTGGAAGGAGTTTCCTGATCTCGGAATCAGCAAGGGGAGAAGGCGCAGTTCTTCTCAATCACAAAGGAGAACGGTTTGTCAATGAACTTCTGCCGCGTGATGTTGTGACAAAAGCAATACAGGAAGAAATGAAAAAAGAAGGTGTGGAGTATGAATGGATCTCATTTGCACATGTTCCAAAGGAAATCATTTTGAAGCATTTTCCGCACATTTATGAAAAATGTCTCGAAGAAGGGTATGATCTTTTAAAAGAACCGGCGCCTATCGTGCCGGCACAGCATTATTTTATGGGCGGTGTCCATGTGAACCGCGATTCTGCGACAACGATGCCAAATCTATATGCAGTCGGGGAGACGAGCTGCAACGGAGTTCACGGAAAGAATCGGCTTGCAAGCAACAGCCTGTTAGAGAGTCTTGTTTTTGCCAAACGTGCAGCAGTAAAAATACAAAATGAAGAGAAAGGAAATGAAGATCATGAATTTGAATCCAATTACCATGCAGCTTGTTGCTGACAAATACATCCGTTTTGCCTTAGAGGAGGACATTCACAGTGAGGACGTATCCACCAATGCCGTGATGCCGGAATATAAAGCCGGTGAAGTGGAACTGATCTGTAAACAGGACGGCGTGATCGCCGGACTTCCGGTATTTGAACGTGTATTTACCATGTTAGATGCGTCCACAAAAGTGGAGTGGGCGAAAAATCAGGATGGCAGGGAAGTAAAAGACGGTGATGCTGTAAAAAAAGGACAGCTCCTTGCGACGGTAAAAGGTGACGTGCGGGTTCTTTTATCCGGAGAGCGTACAGCTCTTAATTATCTGCAGCGTTTAAGTGGTATTGCAACATATACACATCAGGTTGCACGGTTATTAGAGGGCAGCAGCACAACATTACTTGATACAAGAAAGACAACACCATGCATGCGTATTTTCGAGAAATATGCCGTATGTGTGGGAGGCGGACAGAATCATCGTTACAATTTATCGGACGGTGTTCCGCTCAAAGATAATCATATTGATGCGGCAGGCGGTGTAAAAGAAGCTATTCTTGCTGCAAAAGCATATGCTCCGTTTGTCCGTAAGATCGAGGTAGAGACAGAAAATCTTGACATGGTAAAAGAAGCCGTGGAAGCAGGTGCGGATATTATCATGCTCGATAACATGACACCGGAACAGATGGCGGAAGCGATCCGGCTGATCGACGGCAGAGCAAAAACAGAGTGCTCCGGAAATATCACAAAAGAGAATATCAAAACGATCACAGCACTCGGAGTGGATTATGTTTCCAGCGGTGCCCTGACACATTCAGCACCGATCTTAGATATCAGCCTGAAACACTTGAA
>ENA-OPSF01002365-OPSF01002365.1-human-gut-metagenome-genome-assembly--contig:-NODE-2365-length-11814-cov-2.630071_pt1 | contig 11814 bp, 5 predicted proteins | sample MGYA00241452_ERZ501896 | MGnify/ENA primary metagenome ERZ501896 (study PRJEB25962, sample SAMEA2042111) | human gut metagenome | biome: human gut; feature: human-associated habitat; material: faeces... | reverse complement strand
TCGACGCGACGGTTCTCGGCTACGAGCAGAGAAGCGAACACACTGTCGCGCACTTCCTGTCGGGGAGAAACGGAGGGTGAGATGAATGCATATTGCCGTTTGCGGTCCGGGTTGGTGATCCGTGCTTGCTGGGTTGCTACGATTTCATCGGCTTTGTCAGGCATCTGGATAGCCAGATCGTACGACAAGCTGATATAATCGTTTTCGCTCAACGAACATCCAGCAGGCGCTTTTTGGTCTTTCCAGAGCGCGTATAGTTTTCCGACCGCTTCCGGCGAGCGGGCTATGGAACGATATTGGCGGAACGCCTGCAAACGTTGTTGGGATTGTTCCGCCATTGTCACGATTCGCCAGAGCACCAGTTCCAGTTTCTCCGGATCAGCGAGATAGAAACGTTGGCAATTACCGATATATCCGAGGGCGGCCGAGAACAACAGAGAATTGTTTTCCGTAGGCAAATAATCCAACATTGCTTCCATATAAAGCTCTGCAGGGATAGTCCGGTTCAATAAATTCTCGTACAACGTAATCAACAAAGAACCTCTCAACACCTCGTCCTTACAAGCGGGAAGGTTGCCCAAACAAGCCTTCGCATCTTTCTCAAGCAGGCGGAAGAAACCATATCCTTTGCCATCGGCATTGGGCATGACGAAACAGCCTTCGCTCGCCTGCCTTTTCAGTTCCTTGAGGCATGACGCCTGCTCTTTTCCAAATGAAACTTGCACGTCCTCCGTCCCTCCGTCAGGATAGACAACCAGAAAAGACAAGTCTTGTTCCCACAACAGCCCGCGTCCTAACGGATCTTTCTGCGAGACCTGCAACGATTTGCCATCTTCGGATATCACTCCACATATCTCCGGCATGCCCTTTTCATTCACCCAAACCCGGCTCCAGGCCGTCAGATCATCGTCCGTATATTTGTCCAGAATACCGATCAGTCCTTCCCAGGTAGCATTTCCGTAGGCATACGTTTTCAGGTATTCCTGAATCCCTTTCCTGAAAGACTCCTTCCCCATTTTCTTAATCAGCATTTCCAGGATAACCGGAGACTTGTCATAGATGATATTACCGTACATCAATCCGGCATCTCGCATGTTCTCCAGTTGCTGCTTCACCGGATTGGCACCGGCGGTACGATCTTCGGAATAGGCCGCGGGGATATAGTCAAGCATGAAATTCAAAGAATGGTTCACCTCCGGAAACAGAGGCTTGATTATCTGGGAGGCATAATAATTGGCAAAGACCTCTTTTGTCCAGACATCATTGAACCATTCCATCGTCACGAAGTCCCCGAACCACATATGCGAAGTCTCGTGCGCAATCAGGGAACTGCGTACCAGACGTTCGTTCAATGTCGGATTTTCGTTCAGGAACATCCGGCCGTCCGTATATAAGGTTGCTCCCGTATGTTCCATTCCGCCAAACTGGAATCCCGGTAAAATGATCAGGTCGTATTTGGCGAAGGGGTATGGTATCTGTGTATATTCCTCCTGCCATTCGAGTGCATCGAACACTTCGGAGGCAATATCGGGACACTGTGCCACCTTCTTCGGGTCGGTCTCGCGATGGTAAATCGAAATATTTCGTCCGTCGCGCGAATACGTTTCCCGTGTCAGCTTACCGGCAACAAAAGAGAAAAGATAGGTGCTGAGCGGTTCTGTTTCCCGGAAAGAAATCCGCTTGCACCCGGCGACGGATGTCGAATCCACCTGCTCGACCGCCCCGTTGGCGACCGCCTGCCAGGAAGACGGAACCTCCAACGACAGGGTGAAAAGCGATTTCATGTCCGGTTGGTCGAAACAAGGGAAGAGCGTACGCGCCCGGTCGGGAACCAGCAACGTATAGAGGAATTCGTCCCGGCGGTTAAGCGACTGATCGTTTGCCGTAAATTCGATAGTCACGCGATTCTCTCCGTTTGCCACCTCTCTTGTATCGATCACGATATGCTCGTCCTTAACCGTATAAGGGACTTTCCTACCATTCAACAAAACTGAGGCTACCTGTTCCGATTCCCCTCGGAAGTCTATGATAACCGGCAGTCTTTCGCGGATAGCAAGCGTTATATCCGCTTTGCCTGTGACGGCTTCTTCGCGGGATTCCGGGATGGAAAAAAAGAGGTTGTAACGTACCTCCTTGAAATGTTCTTTCCTGAACTGAGCCAATTCCCGGCTGACTCCCGGTTTCAACAGCACAGCATCGGGTGTAGGACTACCGCAAGCCGTCAATAAACTGATAGCTGCCACTCCTATAAATTGTTTTATATTTCCAGTGTTCATTATGATTTAAATCTTTTCATTCCCTCAAATACTCTGCTATGGACATGAAGTTCCGTTCCAACAGATACATTTGACTAGCCATAAAAGAGAAAAACTCTCCCCAATCCTGACGGCGGTGGAAGTCAATCCCGGATTTGGCTGTATAAATACGGGCCACCTGCTTTCCGGTATCGCGCACGAAACAAATGTCCCAAGTCAACCCCTCCGGAAAATCCATTTCCAGCGTATCCTTATACCACGTCAGGCGTTCGAACATCTCCAGCCGGGCCTCTTCGCTCCTATGGTTCACTTCGAGGATGACAAACGCACCCTCTCTTGTCGCATCGAATTTGAGTTCGACCCCTTTCACTTTCGTATCATATAAAACCCACGTTTTCTTGCGTCCTCTCAGATACGGCTGTACTTCACAAAATGCGGCGAAACTTTCCCAAAATTCAAGTTTCAGGTTCTTGAGTTCGTCTTTACTATACATTTATTTATATATGCCTTTCTTTTTCACTTTTATTATCGTACCGTATTCGGCCAGCTTCTTCATATCGATATGTTTCCGATTCCCAGTAATCACGTAAACGACCGGGCGGCCACTGATCTGCTCCTGGTAGAAACGGGAAATATCCTGCATGTCCATCGTTGCGATATCCCGCAGGAATTCTTCAGCCGGATCACGGTCGAAACCTTCCATACGCGCACTCGCCACTTTCTCGGACAGGTTGCGGAAAGGCGGATAATCGTTATTGATACGGTTCACCAACGTCTGCTTGACCGCCTCCATCCTTTCCGGCTTCAACGGCATTTCCCGGATCAGCGAATCCAGTACGCCCAGCGCATCCAGCGTCTTGTCGCTTTGAGTGGACAGCATCGCCGTAAAAGATCCGGCAGTCCCTTTATGTGCATGGTTCGGCAACTGGTAACGACCGCTTGTCCGGTATGCAAAAGAACGGAATTCCCTTATTTCTTGAAACATCAGCGATGACATATCGCCTCCGAAGTAGACAGAGAACAGCTGGGAGGCATGGCGGGAAGCCTTGTCATCGACCGGATCGCCCTTGACATAGCCGTAAACGATGCTCTGCGCCATATCCGGCATATCGATAAAAAAGACGGTCGGCCGGTCGTATTGTTTCAACTCACGGTAATAGGGAGAATTGGAGGCAACGGTCGTCCGCTCCAGTGGGAGATGCTGGCGAATCGTCCCGATCACCTTTTCTACAGGCAATGTGCCGCAGTAGTGAAGGTCGCACTGTACGCTCCGTACTTTATCGTAGATCGCCAACATATCTTTACCCTTCAATTTCTTGATTTGCGAGAGTGAAAGTTTACGCAGGTAACGGGACTGATCACCGTACTTTACCTGTTCTAACAAAGCTGATGCCACATTGTCGCCCGACTTGAAAAAGGCTTTCTCCGAGACTTTGGCATCGTCCACAATCTGACGTAGCTTCTTGTCGTCAGCCTTTGCATGGCGGATAAAGTCACCCACAAGTTCCATCGTTTCGTCAATATGGTTATCGAAACCAGTCACCTTCATGACAAAAGCATCGGGTGTTACATCGAATGCAAGCGTGCTTCCGATCGATTGCAAACGGCTGCGGAACTGTTCGAAAGATAAAGACTCGGTCCCTAATAATTGCAGATAGTTGGTGAGCTGCATCAATTCCGGCTGTTCCAAGGCACCGATCCCGTAGGAGATGTTCAAAGTAAAAATATCGTTCAGCGGATTAGGTGTCGTGTACAACGTCACCAAAGGAGTCAACTTTGACGTCTTCACATCCTTTTCGAAATCGATGATACGAGGTGCGACTTGTTGTTCCGGTATCTTCTCCAACTGTTTGGCATAAGAAGACGAAGCGTCTGCATTCCGGGGAACAACCGGAGAGAAAGCTGGTTTCGGCAAATTGTCTTTTGGATATTTCCCTGTGCTCTTGGTTACGCACAAATAGTTATTGCTGAAATATTTTTGGGCGACCCGCACGACATCCTCTTTCGTGATGGATTCGATCCGTGCCACTTCGTTCAGATAATCGTTCCAACTCTTTCCTTGAGAAAACAGATTCATCATGATTGTCGCACGTGAGTCGATATTTTCCAATGAGGAAGCATACTGCCGTTTCTGTTCCAGTTTCAAGCTGTTGAACATTTCATCACTGAAATCTCCGTTCTTCACTCGGTTGATCTCGTCCCAGACCATCTTCTCTGCCGAACTGTACGACTGGATCAACAATTTCGGCATAATAGCGACCGCCAAGATTCCCGCTTCATTCATGCTCTCGTTGATGGCAAGAGCTCCCATCAACTTATGTTCCACCATCAGTTTGTCCAGATAGCCCGTACCGTTGGCGTTATTCAACAAGTTGACCGCAATATTCAAGGCTACCTGGTCCTCGTGGTTGGCCGAAACACCCCGGAAACCAAGCCCCATCGCCTTAATAAAGGGGATCGGGAACTTTACCTTCATTGTCTCCCGTCCGTTGAAGGGCGGGAGCATCACTTTCTCCTGTTTCGGCGCATTGCCCGAACGGATTCGTGAAAAGGCCTTTTCCAATATAGGCATAACCTGCTGTGCATCGAAATCACCACTAAGGATTAGTGCCATATTGGATGCCACGTAATAGTCCTCGAAGAACTTGTGCATTTCCGTCAGCCGCGGGTTCTTGAGGTTTTTCGTGCTGCCGATAATTGGGTAAGCATACGGGTGTGGACCGAAATAGCGTGCCATCAATGTGTCCATCACCTGACCACCGATGAAATCACCATACATGTTCTTCTCCTCATAAACCGTTTCCAGTTCGCTTTGGAAAAGACGGAATACGGGGTTAATCAGGCGTTCGCTGTTGATCTCCGCCCATTGAACCATATATTGCGGAGAAAACGTATTGAAATAGATTGTAGCATCGTATGAGGTCGCCGCATTCAGACCGGAACCGCCGAACCGGTTGATGAGCCGGTTGAACTCATTTGGAATGAAGAGCGGATGCTCAGTTCGTTGATTTCCTTTTGCAGACGAGCACGTGCCGCGGTATCCTCCGTCATGGCCAGTTCGTCATATTTCATGGCAATGGAATCCAGCAAGACTTTCTCCGACTCGTAATCAAGCGTTCCGATGCGGTCTGTTCCCTTAAACATCATATGCTCGAAATAGTGAGCGATACCTGTATCCGGACAATCTTTTGCTCCTGCTTTCACGACAACGGCGCCGAAAACTTTCGGTTGACTATGATCTTCGTTCAGCCAAACAGTCAGTCCGTTTTCCAGTCTATATTCTTTTACTTTGAGAGCGTTCAAGTCCTCTGCTTGCGATTGATAAGAACAACATGCGAATACCATCATCACTACTTTTAATTTCACGGTCATGCCACAGAATTGTAATATTACAGGCAAAGATAATGAATTAATCAGATATTTACGATTCGTGCGATAAACCAAACGAATATTTAATTGTTATTCAATAAAAAGCAAATACGATATGATAAATCTAGGCAGTTGGATGAACGGCATCCTGATCGGTTGGGGCGTAGACCCTAAAATTGCAAATACTTTCGACGAAATGATCATTGCAGCATTGCTAGTCATACTGGCGATCGGGTTGGATTACCTATGCCAAGCGATCTTTGTCGGCAGCATGAAAAAGCTAGCGCAGCATACACATTATCAATGGGATTCGTTGCTTCTCAAACGTAAAGTTGTCCACCACTTGGTCCACACAATACCGGGTATCTTGGTCTATGCCTTGTTGCCTCTGGCGTTTATACGGGGGAAAGGTTTGTTGCTTTTGTCTCAGAAAATATGTGCTGTGTATATCGTGTTCGCTTTGTTATTGGCGATAAATGGTTTTATTTTAGTGTTCCTCGATATGTATAACATGCGGCAGGTGAACAAGAACCGTCCGATTAAAGGATTCATGCAGGTGCTTCAGGTCTTACTGTTCTTTATCGGCGGGATCGTCATTATAGCCATCTTGATCGGGAAATCGCCAGCCAGCCTGTTTGCCGGATTGGGTGCTTCGGCAGCAATCCTGATGTTGGTATTCAAGGATACGATTTTAGGATTCGTGGCGGGCATACAGCTTTCCGCCAACGATATGCTTCGGCCGGGCGACTGGATCACGGTTCCTGGTTCAAACGCGAACGGTATCGTACAGGAAATTACACTGAACACAGTCAAGATTCAGAATTTCGATAATACCATTTCCACCATCCCACCTTATACGTTGGTAAGCGCTTCGTTCCAGAACTGGCGGGGCATGGTCGAATCGGGAGGCCGCCGTGTGATGAAGTCCATTTTTCTCGACCTCAATACCATCAAGTTCTGTACTCCGGACATGCTCAACACGTTCCGCAAGGAGATCCCTTTGCTTGCCGACTACAAGCCGGACGAAGGCGTGACACCTACCAATTCGCAGATGTTCCGTGTCTATGTGGAGAAATACCTGACAAGCCTTCCGGTCGTCAACACCGATCTTGATTTAATCATCAGCCAGTTGCAATCGACTGAATATGGCGTACCTATCCAGATCTATTTCTTCTCCCGCAATAAAATATGGAAGGAATACGAACGTATCCAGTCGGACATCTTCGACCATTTCTTCGCAATGATTCCCAAGTTCGAATTAAAGGTTTACCAATATTCGGAGTAAGGATAATGAAAAAACAGACTTTATTGCCAAATTTGTGAAAATACCCATTGGTCCAAACCGAAACACATGAGCATGAAAATTGATTTTCCCACAGGGGTAATATTTTTATTTGGTAATCGGCTGTATCTCAAAAAATGACCTTTTTATCGCTTTTTATGGGGAATATTGTATTTTTATTAGTTAGTTTTGTATACAAATTCAAGGTTATCACAAGTATACTTAACTAATCATTTAAGGATATGCACGCAATACAAGAATGGATTAACAATCATTTGATCGAATGGGGGATTATCAGCAGTTCGGCAAATGAACTGGACAATACGATCGTCCTGCTGCTGATCATTGCCGTAACGGTCGGCATCGACTATGCTTGCCGCTATATTTTTCTGAATATGTTCAAACGGCTTGCGAAGAGAACCCGCAACCAATGGGACGACTTGATCGTTGAGCGCAAGATTATCAACAAGCTGATGCACATGATCCCTGCCATCCTGGTGTATGTGCTGTTGCCACTGGCTTTCCCGGTTGATGAGACGCCCAAGATATTGGGAATCCTGCAAATGATATGCAAGATCTACATCATTGCCGTTTCACTTCGTTTCATCAGTGCCTCCCTGAACGTCGTGCATGAAATATATAACCGGAAGGAATCACTCAAGAACAAGCCGCTGAAAGGTTTCATCCAACTATTGCAGGTAGCCGTTTTTTTTATTGGTTTTATACTGATCATCAGCATTCTGATCGGCAAATCACCAACGACGCTGTTCGCCGGACTAGGCGCTTCCGCCGCTATCCTGATGCTGGTGTTTAAGGATACGCTCTTAGGATTCGTAGCCGGCATACAGCTTTCCGCCAACGATATGCTGCGTCCGGGCGACTGGATCACGATGGAGAAATATGGGGCGAACGGGACGGTTATCGAAGTCACGCTGAACGCAGTCAAAGTCAAGAACTTCGACAATACGATCACGACGATTCCCCCTTATGCCTTAGTGAGCGATGCTTTCCAGAACTGGCGTGGGATGTCAGAATCTCCCGGACGGCGGATCAAGCGCTCCATCAATATCGATATGAACAGCGTGAGTTTCTGTACTCCTGAGATGTTGGCCAAATTCCGCAAAATCTCCTTGCTGACAGACTATATCGACGAGAAAGAAAAAGAACTGAACGCCTATAACGAGGCGCACCGGATCGACGATTCCATCCGCGTAAACGGCCGTCGGCAAACGAATATCGGTGTGTTTCGCGCCTACTTGGTCAATTATCTGAAAAGCCTCCCAGAGGTCAGTAAGGAACTGACTTGCATGGTCCGCCAGTTGCAACCGACAGAAACCGGTATTCCGATCGAACTTTATTTCTTCTCCTCCGTGAAAGACTGGGTTCCTTACGAAGGCATTCAATCCGACGTATTCGACCATGTGCTGGCCGTAATCCCGGAATTCGGACTCAGCGTATTCCAGAATGTCTCTGGCAGTGATTTGAGGGGCCTGAAAATAGTGAGATAACAAAAAAGTGTTGCTTGCCATAGGGTAACGCTTTTTTTGTTCGTCTATAGGACATCAGTAAAAAATAATAGTTATACATGAAAAACACGATTCTTGCTTTTTGCTGTATCTTACTACAGCAACCGCTCTTTGCCGAAAACAAGGATTGGCTGATCGACGGAAGCCCGTATAAGACGGAGGTCAATCTTTCATCGGATAAGAAACAAATTGAATTGACAAACGGTCTTCTTCGTCGTTCCTTTTCACTAACGCCCAACGGTGCGACAATCGCACTGGATAATCTGATGACGGGACAAAACGAATTGCGTGCCGTGCGACCGGAAGCCGTGCTTGTCATCAATGGAAAAGAGTATCCAGTCGGAGGTTTGGAAGGGCAGCCTGTCCATAATTTCCTGACAAAAGATTTCCTGTCCGGCATGCAGCTGTGCGATTCGGCATTTGTCTTGGCTGGTTATACGGTTAGCGAAACAAAAGAACGCTTTCCTTGGAAACCGAACGAGGCCTGGATTAGCAATCGATATCCGTGGCCTGTGCCCGGCAAACGCATCACCTTCACTTATAGGGCTCCCCGAAAAATTGTAGACGAATGCAAAGGGTTAACCATCCGTATCGTCTATGAACTATATGATGGAGCTCCGATCCTGTCTAAATGGATCGAGATCGAAAACAACGGACAAAAGGCTGTTACACTGGATTCATTCAAATCAGAAGTTCTTGCGTTGGTTGAGACTGCCCCGAAAGTCCACTATGGTGAGCCCCATGAGGTGCGCATGATGGCACAAAAAACGGGATACTATACGGAAGATTATCGCAAAAGACCAGTACAGACAGATGCTCCGCGTGACTATATCGACCGTTTCACCCAACTGTTCGTCGTTACGGATTATGCGATGGGTGGAGATATGGAAGCGATGAAAGACAATCCCGCCGTCCGTTGGGTATTCGATCATCCGGAATACGAGTTTACCGGTATCCGCTATTACGGCCAATATAAGCCGGCACGGTTGGAAGTAACACCTCTGTTAGGACCGGCTGAAGAGATTGCACCGGGAGAAAGTTTCACCTCCTGCCGTGCCTTCGAAATGCTCCGCGATGCGACAGACCAGGAAAGACGAGGACTTGCCGAGTGTCGATTCTGGCGCATGATGGCTCCCTGGACACAGGAGAATCCGATCTTTATGCACGTAAGGGAATCAAGTGACCAGGCTGTCAAACAGGCAATCGACCAATGTGCGGCTGTCGGCTTCGAAATGGTAATCATGACCTTCGGTAGCGGTTTCCAGATCGAAAACGATTCGGTATCTTATCTCCAACGCATGAAAGCTTTGAATAGCTATGCTGCTGACAAAGGCATTGCCATCGGTGGCTATTCGCTATTAGCAAGCCGTGGTGCCAAACCGAAAGATGCGGCGATTAGCCATCATACGGGCTATCCGGCAAAGACACGCGAAGAAGGCAGTCGTTTCGGGCTTTCTCCTTGTATCGCTTCAGATTGGGGTAGTGATTATTTCAAGCGTCTGAAGAACTTCTTCCATACGACCGGTATGAACGTATTCGAGAACGACGGTTCCTATCCCGGTGATCCCTGTTCCTCTACTGTCCACAGTGGGCACAAAGGATATCTGGATTCGCAGTGGAAACAGTGGAATAGGATCAGCTCGTTCTATCAGTGGTGCCGGGCAAAAGGTATCTATCTGAATGTCCCGGATTGGTATTTTCTGATGGGTTCCAACAAAACTCCGATGGGGTATGTTGAAACCAACTGGTCCCTGCCAAGGTCCTACCAAGAAATTATCGAACGGCAGAATATCTACGATGGTACCTGGCAGAAAACGCCCAGCATGGGCTTTATGTTCGTTCCCCTCACCCAATATCACGGTGGTGGAGCGGCTGCCACTATTGAACCGTTGAACGAACACTTGTCTCATTATGAGACAAGGCTGCGTAACCTGTTCGGTGCCGGTGTGCAAGCTTGCTATCGTGGTCCCCGCCTCTATGACACGGAACAAACCCGGAAACTGGTGACCCAATGGGTTGCTTTCTACAAGCAGTACCGCCAAATATTGGATTCGGACATTATCCATTTGAGACGTCCGGACGGACAGGATTGGGATGGCATCATGCATGTCAACCCGCAATCGAAGCGGAAAGCCTTCATTTCCGTTTATAATCCGTTGGATATCGCGATAGAGAGAGAAATCGAAGTTCCTTTATATTATACGGGACTGACAAATAAGGCAATCGTAAAAGAACAGGACAAAAATGGGAAGGAGTACTCGCTCGCCCGCGATTATTCCATCTCACTGAAGATACGGATTCCGGCAAAAGGCTATAATTGGTACATCATCGAATAACATAATTCAACAAACAGAATGAAACTTAAATTACTACTGCTTACCTTCATCCTGGTGTGTACAGGATGTAAAAATGACCCGCGGATACAGGCGGCCTACGACTTGATCGAACGTGTGACTCCCGGATACGGGGAACAATTCAAACTGGAATTAATGGAACCAATCGACGGAATGGATGCATACGAGATCACGTCCGACAACGGCAAAGTCGTACTGCGTGGAAATAACACGATCTCACTGGCGACGGCGTTCAACCAATATTTGAAATACACTTGTAATGCACATGTTTCCTGGTTCGGCAATCAACTGGACCTGCCGAAGCAATTGCCCATGCCCGCCCCCGTTAAAAACACGATCAACGGCAAATACCGTGTCTATATGAATTATTGTACGGTCAGTTACTCGGCTGCCTGGTGGGATTGGGAACGCTGGCAGCGAGAGCTTGACTTTATGGCAATGAACTCGATTAATATGCCTTTGTCTGTTGTCGGGCTGGAAGCTGTTTGGTACAATACCCTACTCAAACATAAGTTTACAGATGAAGAGGCTCGCCAGTTTCTGGCCGGTCCGGGACATTTCGCATGGCAATGGATGCAGAACTATGCGGTTGATAAAGATAAAGGACCTATATTTGGTGTTAATACATCAACAAACGCTGGTAATCATATAACTATTAATAAAGAAATATCCGCTGTAAACCGTGATGCACACTGGGATAAGTCATATAAAGCAAACTTTGGTTTGGATTTCAATGTGTTGAATAACCGTTTATCATTCAATATTGATGGTTATTATGAGTGGAATCGCGAAATGTTACTCCCATATTCAGCTTCTATTCCAGGTACAGTAGGAACACAGTCTGCGAATTTTAATTATGGAGAGTTGGACACATATGGTATGGAGTTATCTGTGACTTGGAGAGATAAAATAGGAAAAGATTTTAAATATAAAGTGTCTGTGAATACCGGGTATACGGATAATAAGGTACTTATGATGGACTGGGAAACCAATCAACGTTATATGAAGATTCATGAAGGCAGTCGTAC
>ENA-OPSF01002348-OPSF01002348.1-human-gut-metagenome-genome-assembly--contig:-NODE-2348-length-11933-cov-2.857973_pt1 | contig 11933 bp, 10 predicted proteins | sample MGYA00241452_ERZ501896 | MGnify/ENA primary metagenome ERZ501896 (study PRJEB25962, sample SAMEA2042111) | human gut metagenome | biome: human gut; feature: human-associated habitat; material: faeces... | reverse complement strand
ATGACAGTTGTCTGTGAGGGAGATGATCAGATGCTCCAGCAGATCACCAAACAGCTGGCGAAGCAGGAAGATGTACGGGATGTTAAGGTCCTTGAACAGGACGACAGCGTTGCCCGTGAGCTGATGCTCGTCAAGGTTGCTGTGAAGCCGGAACAGAGGCAGGGAGCTCTTTCTGTTGCAGATATCTTCCGTGCGAAGATTGTTGATGTAGAACAGGATTCACTTATGATCGAGCTTACTGGAAATCAATCAAAATTAGAGGCATTTTTTAATTTGCTTGATGGTTATGAGATTTTGGAACTTGCAAGAACCGGAATCACAGGATTGTCAAGAGGAAGCAAAGATATTACATATTTATAATCCTTATAGAATATCGAAGTAGGGATTGCAGCAATTTTTAATTTAGAAGCTAGAGGTTTAAAAGCCTTTAACTAGATACAAATCAGTCGGGATAATCCGACATGAAATTTTAGGAGGAATGGCAAATGGCAGCAAAAATTTATTATCAGGAAGACTGTAACCTTTCAATGTTAGAGGGAAAAACAATTGCAATTATTGGATATGGTAGCCAGGGACATGCACATGCATTGAACCTGAAAGATTCTGGATGCAATGTTATTATCGGTCTGTATGAAGGAAGCAAATCTTGGAAGAAAGCTGAAGAGCAGGGGTTTAAAGTATATACAGCAGCAGAAGCAGCTAAGAGAGCTGATATTATTATGATTCTGATCAATGATGAGAAACAGGCTGCACTTTATAAAAAAGATATCGCACCAAATCTGGAAGAGGGAAATATGTTAATGTTCGCTCATGGATTTAATATCCATTTCAATCAGATTATACCACCGGCAAATGTTGATGTTACAATGATTGCCCCTAAAGGACCAGGACACACAGTAAGAAGTGAGTATCAGGTAGGTAAGGGAGTTCCTTGTTTGGTAGCTGTTGAACAGGATGCTACAGGTAAAGCTCTTGATATTGCACTTGCATATGCAGCAGGAATCGGTGGAGCAAGAGCCGGAGTTCTTGAGACAACATTCAGAACAGAGACAGAGACAGACTTGTTTGGTGAGCAGGCAGTACTTTGCGGTGGTGTTTGTGCATTAATGCAGGCAGGTTTTGAAACATTATGCGAAGCTGGATACGATCCAAGAAATGCTTACTTTGAGTGTATTCACGAGATGAAACTGATCGTTGATTTGATTTATCAGTCAGGATTTGAAGGAATGAGATATTCTATTTCAAATACAGCTGAGTATGGTGATTATATTACAGGACCAAAGATCATTACAGAAGATACAAAGAAAGCAATGAAAAAGATCCTTACAGATATTCAGGATGGTACATTTGCAAAAGACTTCCTGTTAGATATGTCAGAAGCAGGCGGACAGGCTCATTTCAAAGCCATGAGAAAACTGGCAGCAGAACATCCATCAGAGAAGGTTGGAGCTGAGATTAGAAAACTCTATAGCTGGAGTGATGAGGATAAACTGATCAATAACTAATTAGAAAATCAGGAAAAGATAAGATTAGATAAAAGGCATTGTTCTACAACAATAATAGTTGTAGGGCAGTGCTTTTTTATATATTAGGAAAGTGCTTTCCTAATATATAAAAATCACTTCCGACTAGGATGCATACTGTGGCGTACAATGTAGGTGTTGCAAGCGACCGTCACAAGCGCAAAAAAAAACATCCGCCATGACGGTAGCGGATGTTTTAAAATCGTCTATATATTAATTAAGCAATGCTGTTTACAGATTTTGAAAGACGAGCAATCTTTCTTGAAACTGTATTTTTGTGGTATACACCTTTGCTTCCAGCTTTTGTGATTTCAACGATAGCAGCTTTGAGAGCTGTCTTAGCAGCCTCAACGTCTTTCTGTGCAACTGCAGCGTCTACTTTCTTAATAGCAGTTTTAACTTTAGATTTGATTGCTTTGTTTCTAGCAGCTTTAGTTTCGTTAACTAAAATTCTTTTTTTAGCAGATTTAATGTTAGCCAATCTGAGCACCTCCAAATAATAATAAATTTTCAAATGTAATAATATCTCAAGCGGATGATAAATCACCACTTTACTTGTCCACATTAGACTCGGACACGGACGTTCTAATGGAACATACTCGTTTATTTTATGCTAATAGGAAGAACTTGTCAATACATAATTTGAAAAATACTGTAAAAAATACAAGTAGAAAAAAGGAAAAGAGGAAAAATTGACGATGTTAGAAAAATATAATGTGAGAACTGATCTTGCGTTGGAAGAAAAAGAACGTTTTGAATCAGATCAGGTTGAAATTCCGGGAGTGATTTTAGAGGAAGAGTATGAAGAAGAACTGGAGATTCAGATTACAAAGGTTAAAATCGAAACGGAAAACGGAGCTAAAAGCATGGGAAAACCTGTGGGAGTATATTTGACGATTGAAGCACCTAATATGGCAATGTCAGACGAAGATTATCACAGAGAAATTTCCGAAAAGCTTGCAAGAAAAATTGGGGAGATAATACATTTGCAAGAGAAAGAAATTTGCTCCATTTTAGTTGTAGGACTAGGCAATCGTCAGGTGACGCCGGATGCACTTGGTCCATATGTTGTAGATAATTTAAGAGTGACGAGGCATATTATGAAAGAGTATGGGAGATATGCAATGGAAATGGAAGAAAACGGAATTGTCAGTGCGATTGTGCCGGGGGTGATGGGACAGACGGGGATGGAAACGCTTGAGATTATAAAAGGCATTGTGTCAGAGACAAAACCGGATATGGTTATTGCGATTGATGCATTGGCTGCACGAAATTCAAAACGATTAAATCGAACGATTCAGATTGCAGATACGGGAATCCATCCGGGTTCAGGAGTAGGAAATCATAGGAGTGGTCTTACAAAAGAGACACTGGGCATTCCGGTAATCGGAATTGGAGTTCCGACAGTTGTAGATGCAGCGACGATTGTCAATGATACTATGGAAAATCTAATTAGTGCGCTGGAAACATCGGAGGTGTTAAAAGGAGTCGGAAATGTATTGCGAAGCTATAATAATAGTGAAAAATATGAGCTGATTAAAGAGCTGATATCACCACATTTAAATGGAATGTTTGTCACACCCAAAAACGAAGATGAACTTGTAAAGCAAATCAGCTACACTTTATCTGAATCGTTAAATATGCTTTTTACAGAAATGAAAACGAATAATTAAAAATGTTATTTCATATATAAATATAACGGAGATATTGTGTGAATATGTCTAAGTATAAATGTCTGTCATTTGGATGGTGTTTAATATAGGTGTTTAATATAAAGGAAGGTTGTGGAAAATATGAAGATACCAAGGTGGGGGAAAAAGGCAGCAGGCATTGTTGTGTTGACGTTGGTATTTTCATATGCCTGCGGAGGTGTGAAGCCGGGAGTAGCGATGATAAAATATCAATTCGATGAAATGTTGATACAAAATCTTGGGACTATGTTTTTGCCATCCATTGTATTTGCAAGTGAACTGTCAGGGAAAAATACTGCAAAACAATGGGTGCTTAAGAGTACGATGAGGTGGTTTCCGTTCGTTGGTTATGTTACTGAACAAGGAGAATATAAGCAGGTGGTGGAGGATGAAGACACAATTGCGAAGATTCTGGAGTGTCAGGCAAATGACGAGAATCATGTTGATGAAAAAGGAAATCTGGTGGAAAATGAAACTCAAGAGGATGAAGTTGTGCCTGCACAGAGTCAGCCGGTTCTCGATTTGTCGATAGAAAGATTAAGAGATTTTGATTATCTACTGAGTAATTTCTATATTGTAGACAGTTCAACAATGATTGGACCGGAACAACTGAATGCGGACGCATTGCTTAGTGAGAATATGAAAATAGATCAGAGCAGTCAGGGACCGAAAATTTTGATTTTTCATACGCATTCGCAAGAAACATTTGCAGACTCTATACCAGGAGATCCAAGTACCAGTATAGTAGGAATCGGAGAGTATCTGACACAGCTTTTAAATGCGAAAGGGATAGAGACAATCCATGACACAGGGGTTTATGATATTATCAATGGAAAACTAGATAGAAGTAATGCCTATGAAAATGCAGAGGCCTCTGTCAGACCAATACTGGAGGCGAATCCTTCCGTTGAAGTAGCAATAGATCTGCATAGGGATGGAGTGGCAGAAGAGACACATCTTGTGACGGATATTGGAGGGAAGCAGACGGCGAAAATTATGTTTTTTAATGGACTTAGCCGAACCAGGACAAATGGAGATATTGAATATTTATATAATCCTTACATACAGGATAATTTGGCGTTTTCACTTCAAATGCAGCTTGCCTGTGAACGAATGTATCCGGGATTTGCGAGACATATTTATTTGAGAGGGTATCGCTATAATTTACATTTACTTCCAAAGTCTTTACTGATTGAGGCAGGGGCTCAAACCAATACAGTAGAAGAAATGAGAAATGCAATGGAAGTACTTGCTGTGACCCTACAGAATGTATTGATAGGATAGAAAACAGAAAAAGAACATATGTTTGCAAAATGGAGAAAAAGATATTGAAAAGTAATTGAGATTCGTGATAATATAAAGAAGTATGCCATGAGGCAGTCTGTGTCTGATGGAATAAGATCAAATTTCTGGAAAGATACAGGAAGCAAGAGAAGGAGAGAGGATATGGCGAATAAAAATACATATGATGCAGATAGTATTTCGGTGCTCGAAGGGCTGGAGGCGGTCCGGAAGCGTCCGGGAATGTATATAGGAAGTGTGTCTACAAAGGGACTGAATCATCTGATCTATGAGATTGTGGATAATGCGGTGGATGAACATCTCGCCGGATTCTGTAATAAGATCAGTGTTTTTTTAGAAAAAGACGGTTCGGCTACGGTGGAGGACAATGGACGAGGAGTTCCAGTCGGCATGCACCAGAAGGGAATTTCTGCAGCGAGGCTTGTCTACACGACCTTGCATGCGGGAGGAAAGTTTGATGATTCGGCTTACAAGACAAGCGGTGGACTCCATGGTGTCGGATCTTCCGTAGTCAATGCGTTGTCAGAATATATGGATGTGAAGATCAGCCGGGACGGCGGGGTACACCATGACCGGTATGAGCGGGGGATTCCGGTCGTAGAGCTGGAAGACGGTCTTCTCCCGGTGATCGCAAAGACGAGAAAGACCGGTACACTTGTGAATTTTTTGCCGGATGGAGAGATTTTTGAGAAGACAAAGTTCAAGGCAGATGAGGTGAAAAGTCGTCTGCATGAAACGGCGTATCTGAATCCGGAACTGACGATTATCTTTGAGGATCGGAGACGAGAGCAGACAGAACATATTGAGTTTCATGAGCCGGATGGGATCATCGGTTTTATCAAAGATATGAACCAGAAGAAAGAGGTCATCCATGAGCCAGTCTATTTTAAAGGGGAAGCAGAAGGCATCGAGGTGGAAGTGGCATTTCAGTATGTCAATGAGTTCCATGAAAATGTGCTTGGTTTCTGCAATAACATTTACAATGCGGAGGGCGGTACCCACCTGACTGGATTTAAGACGACGTTTACTACAGTTATCAACCAATATGCGAGGGAGCTTGGGATTTTAAAAGAGAAAGATTCCAATTTTACCGGAGCGGATATTCGAAACGGGATGACGGCAATCGTCTCGGTAAAGCATCCGGATCCTAGATTTGAAGGGCAGACAAAGACAAAACTGGACAATCCCGACGCGGCAAAAGCGGTCGGTAAAGTTGCGGGAGATGAAATTGTTCTTTATTTTGACCGTAACCTGGACGTTTTAAAAACGGTATTGTCAAGTGCGGAAAAGGCGGCGAAAATCCGTAAGACAGAAGAAAAGGCGAAAACGAATCTTTTGACGAAGCAAAAATATTCGTTTGACAGTAACGGAAAACTCGCAAACTGCGAGAGCAGAGATCCGAAAAAGTGCGAGATATTTATTGTTGAGGGAGATTCGGCGGGAGGTTCGGCAAAAACGGCCAGAAACAGAAACTTTCAGGCGATTCTTCCTATTCGCGGGAAAATATTAAACGTGGAGAAAGCAAGTATTGATAAAGTCCTTGCGAATGCAGAAATAAAAACGATGATCAATGCGTTCGGATGTGGATTTTCCGAAGGATACGGCAATGATTTTGACATTACAAAGCTTCGCTATGACAAGATCATCATTATGGCAGATGCGGATGTGGATGGAGCCCATATTTCGACATTGCTTCTGACGCTATTCTACCGGTTCATGCCGGAATTGATCTACGAGGGGCATGTCTATATTGCAATGCCGCCGCTTTATAAAGTGATGCCGAAAAAAGGAGAGGAAGAGTACCTGTATGATGACAAAGCTCTGGAAAAGTACCGGAGGACACATGATGGTGGATTTACTCTTCAGAGATACAAAGGTCTTGGAGAGATGGATGCAGATCAGCTTTGGGAAACGACGCTGAATCCGGAAACCCGGATTTTGAAGCTGGTAGAGATCGAGGATGCCAGAATGGCCTCCGGTGTGACGGAGATGCTGATGGGTACGGAAGTTCCGCCGAGAAGGGCGTTTATTTACGAAAATGCAACAGAGGCAGAACTGGATATATAGCAGAAGTTCAGGCTTAGAGGAGAAAAGATATGAGCAGTGAATCACAGATAATCAGAACAGAATACTCGGATGTGATGCGCAAGTCCTATATTGATTATGCGATGAGTGTCATCATATCCCGTGCCCTTCCGGATGTGAGAGACGGACTGAAACCGGTACAGAGACGGACACTTTACGATATGTATGAATTAGGGATCCGCTATGACAAGCCATACCGGAAATGTGCCCGTATCGTGGGAGATACGATGGGTAAATATCATCCTCATGGTGATAGTTCCATTTATGAGTCTTTAGTGGTTATGGCACAGGAATTCAAAAAGGGAATGGTGCTGGTGGACGGACATGGAAATTTTGGTTCCATCGAAGGCGACGGAGCAGCTGCCATGCGTTATACAGAAGCACGTCTGACCAAGTTTACTCAGGAGGCATACCTTGCGGATCTGGACAAGGATATCATTGATTTCGGACCGAACTTTGATGAGACAGAAAAAGAACCTCTGGTACTTCCGGTGCGGGTTCCGAATCTTCTTATCAATGGAGCGGAAGGAATCGCAGTCGGAATGGCAACGAGTATCCCGACACACAATCTGGGAGAAGTCATTGATGCGGTAAAGGCTTATATGAAAAATGACGCCATTACGACAAAACAGCTGATGAAATACATCAAAGGACCGGATTTTCCGACAGGCGGTATTGTGGTCAATAAAGATGATCTTCCTGAAATCTATGAGACCGGACAGGGGAAGATCAAGATCCGCGGAAAGGTAGAAGTAGAAGATTTAAAAGGCGGTAAAAAACAGCTTGTCATTACAGAAATTCCATATACCATGATCGGAGCCGGAATCGGAAAGTTTTTGAATGACGTCTGCAATCTTGTAGAAACAAAAAAGACAACAGATATCGTGGATATTTCCAACCAGTCTTCCAAAGAAGGAATCCGGATCGTACTGGAACTGAAAAAAGGCGCGGATGTGGAAAATCTGAAAAATATGCTCTACAAAAAGACGCGTCTGGAGGATACATTCGGAGTCAATATGCTGGCCGTGGCAAACGGAAGGCCGGAAACGCTGGGATTAAAGGCGATCATTGAGCATCATGTGGATTTTCAGTTTGAGCTGACCACGAGAAAATACAAAACGCTTCTCGCAAAAGAACTGGATAAAAAAGAAGTGCAGGAAGGTTTGATCAAAGCCTGTGACGTGATCGATCTGATCATTGAGATTCTGCGGGGAAGCAAGTCTGTCAAAGATGCCAAAGCATGTCTGACGCAGGGAATCACAGAGAACATCAAGTTTAAATCTCAGATTTCGAAAAAGATGGCGGCTATGCTCCGTTTTACGGAAAGACAGGCATCTGCAATTCTGGAAATGCGGTTGTATAAACTGATTGGTCTGGAAATTGAAGCGCTGCAGAAAGAACACGAGACAACGCTGAAAAATATTGCCCGCTATGAAGATATTTTGAATCATTATGATTCCATGGCAACGCTGATCATGGAAGAGCTGGATGCATTTAAAAAAGAGTATGGAAGAAAGCGCCGTACTGCGATTGAAAATGCAGAGGCGGCAGTGTTTGAAGAAAAGAAAGTAGAAGAGCAGGAAGTGATCTTTTTGATGGATCGCTTCGGGTATGCGAAAACAGTGGATGTGAGTGTGTATGAGCGAAACAAAGAGGCGGCAGACAGTGAGAATAAATATGTTGTAAATTGTCTGAATACCGGAAAAATCTGTCTGTTTACGGATACCGGAAAAATGCATCAGATCAAAGTGATGGATCTGCCATATGGAAGATTCCGGGATAAAGGCGTTCCGATTGACAATGTGAGCAATTACAGCAGCAGTGAAGAACAGATTGTGACGATCTGTGACGCACAGCAGATCGCGTTTGAGAAGCTTTTGTTTGCCACAAAGCAAGGAATGATCAAGCGAGTAGACGGCAGTGAGTTCCAGGTGGCAAAACGAACCATTGCAGCGACCAAGCTTCAGGAAGAGGATGCGCTGATCCATGTTGGGATGGTTCAGGAGAATCAGAATATTGTGCTGCAGACAAGAGATGGATATTTCTTAAGATTTCTGACCGCAGAGATTCCAGAAAAGAAAAAAGGTGCGGTCGGCGTGCGCGGAATCAAGCTTCAGAAAACGGATGAGCTGGAGCAGATCCATCTGTTTGAAGAGGGAGCAGATATAAAAGTGAAATATGGAGAAAAAGAAGTGACCTTGAACCGTCTGAAACTGGCTAAGAGAGACGGTGTCGGGACGAAGCAGAGGAAGTGATAAACATAAATTTGATTTATCCCTTGCTTTCACCAGATAATGGTGCTATACTGTCTATAGTTACATAATCAATCCGGCAGAAGAGTGAACGAAAGTTCACTCTTCTTTGTATGATAGGGCTTTTTACATATCATGCGGTCATGCGGGAGAAGATAACGATACTGGAAAATAAAAAAGTGAGATAGAAAGGAAGTTTGACGTGTCAAGAAGAGAAGAATATGAAAAACAGACAGAAGAACTTTTAGAGCCGATCGTAGCAGAACAGGGATTCGAGCTGGTAGATGTAGAATATGTAAAAGAAGCAGGAAACTGGTATCTGAGAGCATATATCGACAAGCCGGGAGGGATCACAGTGGATGACTGCGAAGTGGTAAGCAGAAGATTTTCAGACATTCTGGATGAGAAAGACTACATCGAAGATTCCTATATTTTTGAGGTGAGCTCTCCAGGGCTTGGAAGACCTTTGAAGAAAGAAAAAGATTTTATCAGAAGCGTGGGACAGGAAGTGGAGATCCGTACGTACCGTGCGATTAACAGACAGAAAGAATTTGTTGGAATTCTGAAAGAATTTGATCAGAACACAGTGACGATCTCATATGAAGATGACAGTACACAGACATTTGAAAAAAGTGAAATTGCACTTATCCGTTTAGCGTTGGATTTTTAAATTAGGAGGAAATGAAACAATGAACACAGAATTAATGGAAGCTTTGACAATTCTTGAAAAAGAGAAGAACATCAGCAGAGATACCATGATGGATGCGATTGAAAACTCTCTCATCAGTGCCTGCAAAAACCACTTCGGGACATCGGATAACATCAAGGTGATCATGAACAGAGAGACCTGTGATTATGCTGTTTACGCAGAAAAAGAAGTAGTTGAGGAAGTGTTTGATCCGGCAATCGAGATCACACTGGAAGATGCGGAAGAGATTGATTCTGCACTGCAGATCGGAGATGTTTGTCAGGTTCCGGTACAGTCCAAAGAGTTTGGACGTATTGCAACAATGAATGCGAAAAACCTGATTCTTCAGAAGATCCGCGAGGAAGAAAGAAAAGTAGTATACGATCAGTATTTTGAAAAAGAGAAAGACATTGTAACAGGTATTGTGCAGCGTTATGTTGGCAAAAATATCAGTGTCAATCTGGGTAAAGCAGATGCCATGCTCACAGAAAATGAGCAGGTCAAAGGAGAAGTGTTTAAACCGACAGACCGCATTAAATTGTACATTGTAGAAGTGAAGAACACTCCGAAGGGACCAAAGATCCTGGTTTCCCGTACACATCCGGAACTGGTGAAACGTCTGTTTGAAGCAGAAGTTGCAGAGGTGAAGGACGGAACCGTTGAAATCAAGAGCATTGCCCGTGAGGCAGGATCCCGTACAAAGATGGCTGTATGGTCAAATGATGAGAATGTAGATCCGGTCGGAGCATGTGTCGGAATGAACGGTGCCAGAGTCAATGCGGTTGTGGAAGAGCTCAGAGGAGAAAAGATCGACATCATCAACTGGAGTGATAACCCGGCTCTTCTGATCGAGAATGCCTTAAGTCCTGCAAAGGTGATCTCTGTTATGGCAGATCCGGATGAAAAAGTGGCAAGTGTTATTGTGCCGGATTACCAGTTGTCTCTTGCAATCGGAAAAGAAGGTCAGAATGCAAGGCTGGCAGCGCGTCTGACAGGATATAAGATCGACATTAAGAGCGAGACACAGGCGATCGAGTCCGGAGAACTCCCGGAGGATTACATGGATCAGATGAACATGATGGAAGAAGACGGATATGCAGAGGATTATGAGGAAACTGTCAACTATACAGACGGATATCCGGAAGATGCAGATGCATACGAAGAGATTGAGTTTGTAGAGGCAGAGGAAGAATAAACTCTTTTGAGAGGTGAGGTATTTGAACGGTAAAAAGAAAATTCCGATGCGCAAATGTGTCGGATGTGGAGAAATGAAAGCCAAAAAGGAACTGCTCAGAGTTCTGCGGACAGAAGACGATGAATTTGTATTGGATACGACCGGCAGAAAAAACGGACGGGGTGCTTATGTCTGTCTTTCAAGTGAGTGTTTTGCAAAGGCGGTAAAAAATAAAGGGCTGGAACGTTCGTTTAAGCAGGCAATTCCAAAAGAAGTATATGAACGGCTGGAAAAGGAGATGGAACAATTTGAAGCAAGATAGAGTGCTGTCCCTGATCGGGCTGGCCACAAAGGCAGGAAAATGTGCCAGTGGTGAATTCATGACAGAAAATGAGACAAAATCCGGGAAAGCTGTACTGGTGATCGTAGCGGAAGATGCATCGGATAACACCAAAAAGAAATTCCGGGATATGTGTAAGTTTTATGAGGTTCCAATTTATTTTTACGGAGATAAAGATACCTTAGGGCATGCAATGGGAAAAGAGTTCCGTGCATCTCTGGCGATACTTGACGAAGGATTTGCAGATGGAATTCAAAGAGAGCTGAAAAACCGAGAGGATATTGCATAAGGAGGTAGTTTTAATATGACAAAAATGAGGGTACATGAACTTGCGAAAGAGCTTGGAATGGAAAATAAAGAGCTCATCGATTTGTTGCATAAGAAAAATGTGGAGGTGTCAAATCATATGAGTTCGATCGAGGACAATATAGCAGATGAGATCCGAAAAGAAAAAAACACAAGATCAGAAGGAAAGTCAGAGGGAGAAGAAGCTCCGAAAAAGAAAAATCTGGCATTTGTGATTCGTCCGCAAAACTCTAAAAACAGCAGTCGCATACAGGGAAAACGTCCGGCTCAAAAGTCTGCGCGTCCACAGCAGAGTGCGCGTCAAAACGAGGCAAAGGCAGCGACGACGCGTCCGGCATCACAGGGAGCACGTTCGGAAAAGTCAGGTGCAGAAAAGTCACAGGCTGCGCGGCCGGTTCCTGCTCAAACTGTAAAAGCCGAAACTGCTGCCGAACATTCAACTACAGAAAAACGACCGGGTACGCAAGCGCAGTCAGCAGCGGAAAAGCCGCAGGGAGTACGTCAGGAAAAGCAACAGCCGGCACGTGCGGAAAAACCGGTACAGGTACAGTCCGAAAAGGAGAAAAGAACAG
>ENA-OPSF01002345-OPSF01002345.1-human-gut-metagenome-genome-assembly--contig:-NODE-2345-length-11944-cov-9.813609_pt1 | contig 11944 bp, 7 predicted proteins | sample MGYA00241452_ERZ501896 | MGnify/ENA primary metagenome ERZ501896 (study PRJEB25962, sample SAMEA2042111) | human gut metagenome | biome: human gut; feature: human-associated habitat; material: faeces... | reverse complement strand
CACGAGCACCACGCCCAGCACCGCCGCCAGCACCAGAAAGAAGATCCCAAAGCGGCGCAGCCGTCCGCCCTTCCGGGGAGCCTCGTCCTCTTCCCCGTCGTTGTCGTTCCAGATGTCGTTCGTCGTATCAGCCATTGAGCCGTTCATCCTCATACCAAAGTCTTGTCAGGTACAGTCCCCCCGGCGGCACCGTGGGACCGGCGGCGGTGCGGTCCCCCCGCTCCAGAATGCCGGGGATGTCCTCCGGGGTGAACTTGCCCTCCGCCGCGTACAGCACGGTGCCGGTGATGGCCCGTACCATGTTATACAAAAAGCCGTTGGCGCAGACCTTCAATTCCAGCAGATCTCCGTTCCGGGTCACGTCACAGTAATAGATGGTGCGGACAGTGGACTTCGTCTCCGTGCCCACGGAACGCACCGCCGCGAAGTCGTGGGTGCCCACGAACATCCCCGCTGCCCGGTTCAGGAATTCCTCGTCCAGGTGCTTGGGATAGAAGTAGGCCCGGTTGACGTAAAATGGGTTCTTGAACCGGGAGTTGTAGATGCGGTAGGTGTACTCCTTCTTGACTATATCTGTGCAGGCCGCATTGAAAAAGGCACAATGCCAAAGAACCCGGTAGCAGTGAAATCCATTGTTTCTACACCACTTGCAGATGCAGTGGCAGAGCACTATGGAGTAGAACTCAGAAGCGTACTTACAGGATTCAAGTGGATCGGCGATCAGATCGCACAGCTTGAAGCAGCAGATGAAGTAGACAGATTTATCTTCGGATTTGAAGAGAGCTACGGATACCTTGCAGGACCATATGTACGTGACAAGGATGCTGTTATCGGATCTATGCTGATCTGTGAAATGGCTGCATATTACAGAAGCATCGGAAGTTCCCTGAAACAGAGAATGGAAGAGATCTATGCACAGTACGGACGTTACCTGAATAAAGTAGACAGCTTCGAATTCCCGGGATTAAGCGGAATGGATAAGATGTCAGCTCTGATGCAGGGACTTCGTGACAAACCTCTCACAGAGATCGCAGGTCATGCCATCGTAAAAGTAACAGATTACCAGAAACCGGAAGAAACAGGACTTCCTGCAGCAAACGTACTGATCTACAAGCTGGATAACGGCGAGACAGTAGTTGTCCGCCCATCCGGAACAGAACCAAAGATCAAGATCTATTACACAACTCTCGGCAAGAACCTGGAAGAGGCAGAAGCTGAGAAAGAGAAGCTTGCAGAAGCATTAAAACCGATTATGGCATAAGCAATTGTAAGCAGAACTGAATAAAATATACTAAACCGGAAAGGCTGTGCTCATTGGAGGTGCAGTCTTTCTTTTTGTAACCCGCAGGGGCCTTACTGTTACTGTTCACTCCGTTCACAGTAACGACTTACTTGATTCGGTTAAATAGGATTGATATAATTAACACTCTTTGCTACAATAAAAAACAGCGAAAATAAGAATAAGACTGCTTATGAATGAAAGGAAAACATACTATGGAAGAATATGAAGTAATCAGCATCCCGGTATCTGACGGAACAGAACGGGATTTTGCAATCATGGATACCTTTGAATTTGAAGGACAGGGATATCTGGCAGTTTCTCTGATCGAAGGAGATGAGATCCAGGAGGGCGTTTACATTTACCGTTACCACAATGCAGAAGATGGAGATGTTGTGGTAGAGCAGATCACTTTGCCTGCAGAATACAAAAAGGTGACAAAATTTTACGAACAGATGTAAGCAAAAAATATCTCGAAAAGAACCTGCATCTTGTGATAAAATAAAAAAGAAAATCAAATTTTGATCAATAAAAACAGGAGGAAAAACGATGGAAAAATCAACCGTTTATTTTACTGATTTCAGATGTCCGGTTGGCACCAGCCAGCTTGATAAACTGAAGAAACTCTGCGTTACAGCCGGAATCAAAGACATTGATATGGATGGAAAATTCGTGGCTATTAAAATGCATTTCGGAGAACTTGGCAATCTGGCTTTCCTGCGCCCAAATTACGCAAAAGCAGTAGCTGATCTCTGTAAAGAGCAGGGAGGACTTCCGTTCCTCACAGACTGCAACACTCTTTATCCGGGAAGCCGTAAGAATGCACTGGAGCATCTGGAGTGCGCAAATCTCAACGGATTTAACAGCATTTCAACAGGATGCCAGATCATCATCGGTGATGGCTTACGCGGTACAGACGAAGTAGAAGTACCGGTAGTTAACGGTGAATATTGTCAGACTGCACTGATCGGACATGCGATCATGGATGCAGATATTTTTATCAGCTTAAGCCATTTCAAAGGACATGAAGCAACCGGCTTCGGCGGTGCACTGAAGAATATCGGAATGGGATGCGGAAGCCGCGCAGGTAAGATGAAACAGCATGCCAGCGGAAAACCTGCAGTAAATGAAGAACTCTGCCGCGGATGCCGTCGCTGCGCGAAAGAGTGCGGAAGTGATGCGATTACATATCCGAATAAAAAAGCAGTCATTGATTATGATAAATGTAAAGGCTGCGGCCGTTGTATCGGAGCCTGCGGTTTTGATGCCGTATACAATCCAAACAGCAGTGCGAATGAACTTCTTGACCGTAAGATGGCAGAATATGCACAGGCAGTCTGTCATGGCCGTCCGCATTTCCATGTAGCGCTTGTTCAGGATATCAGCCCGAACTGTGACTGCCATGGCGAAAATGATGCACCAATCCTTCCTGATATCGGAATGTTTGCAAGCTTTGACCCGGTTGCTCTGGATCAGGCCTGCGCAGATGCCTGTCTGAAAGCAACTCCGATCGAGAACAGCCAGCTTGGAGAACATCTGGCAAAACCTGACTGGCATTGCCACCACGACCATTTCAAAGATTCCAACCCGAACATTGAATGGCAGGCAACACTGGATCAGGCAGAGAAGATTGGTCTGGGAACCAGACAGTATGAACTGAAGATTGTGAAATAATATGTTTATCAGCAGTGGAAAATAAATGCGAAAAAGTAATAAACAAAAAGGACCGGATGAATGAACTATATTGTCTTTGACCTGGAATGGAATCAGAATCCTTCGGGAAAGAAAACACGTAACGACAGGCTTCCATTTGAGATTATCGAGATTGGGGCTGTAAAAGTAAACAGCAAAAAAGAAATAACGGATCATTTTCACCGACTGATCAAACCACAGGTCTATAAATGGATTCATGACAGCATCCATGAGGTAATTCATGTAGATTATAAAGATCTTATGAAAGGCGTGCCCTTTGAGCAGGCAGTCAGGGAATTTATTGACTGGTGCGGAGAAGACTGGTACTTTTTTACCTGGGGAAATCAGGACGTGATGGAACTTCAGAGAAATATGAAGTTCTATGGCCTGCTGGATCTGCTTCCCGGACCTGTGACCTATTATGATGTGCAGAAACTATACAGTATCAGTTATGATGACGGTACACACAGGTGTGCATTGGAGCATGCGATCGATGAGCTGAAAATAGAGAAATCCAGGGGATTTCACCGGGCGCTTGCAGATGCCTGGTATACAGCGAAAGTCCTGGAGAAAATAAATAACATAATCATCATCAATCATCCGTCACTGGATGTTTACCAGAATCCAAAGAAGAAAAAAGACGAGATACATATTTCCTATCCGGATCATGACAAATATGTATCCAGAGAATTTGCCACAAGAGAGCGAATCATGAAAGACCGCGAGGTGACCAGCACCAGATGTCCGGTCTGTCATCTGCCTGCAAAGCGCAAACTCCGATGGTTTATGAATAATCCAAAGGTTTATTACAGCATATCCAATTGTGAAGAACATGGGCTGATAAGAGGCAAGATCCGCATCCGAAAAACAGAAGATGAGAAATATTTCGCTGTGAAGACATTGCGTTTCACAGATACAGAAGAAGCAGAGGAACTTCGTGAAAGAAAAGAAGTCCTCCGCCTCAGGCGAAAACTAAAAAGAAGCGTTGAGAAGGAAATCTGAAAGGATTTCCTTTTCATATTGCATTCCATATCCGACCATATGGCCGTCTAAATAATATTTACTTTTAATTCGCTTTGGACCGACAGAATTGTTCAGAAGTTTCTGCTTCTTTACAAGCTGGCTCACATCGGTTCCTGTGGGGACAGTTACGTACACATGCCTCATATAATAGAAGGAACACAGATTATTCCAGTCCTTTAACAGGTGCTTTTCGCATGGGAGAAATACTGCCGGTACCGGATCGGTATCTATATTCAAGTCTACTTTTTCAAAATTGTCGAAGCCGTAATCCAGCAGAGAAGTTGTGTCAGGAAAAGCACCGTTTGTAGAATTCAGCACAACTGCAATGAGAATGGAATTTCCTCTCTTGGCATAGGTGACAAGCGTACTTCCCGCTGCATCGGTGTATCCGGTCTTTCCTCCCAGAACCCCATCGTATGCATAAGACTGTCCGGGCATCATCTTATGGTGATTGAGAAGATAACGGGTTTCAGACTGCTTATTAGTCGGAGGAATCTCATAAACCTGTGTGGTCACAAATTTACGGAATCTGGGATTATACCAGGCTGCCTTTGCAATCTTCATCATATCACCTGCGGTGGTATAATGCGTCTCATCCGGAAGACCATTTGGATTATTAAAATGGGTGTTCTTACAGCCAAGCTGAGCTGCCCTCTGGTTCATCAGTTCAACAAACTTCTTTACAGAACCGCTTGTTTTTTCTGCCAGAGCAAGAGCCATCTCATTGGCGGATTCCAGCATCAGAGCCATCAGGGCCTGCTCTACTGTGAAAACCTCTCCTGTTTCTGCGTAAATGCTGGAGCTTCCGGCCTCAATCCCATAAGCCGCTTCCTGCGACATGGTGATCGTATCGTCCATATCCAGATATTCACAGGCCAGAAGAGCGGTCATGATCTTAGTGATACTGGCGGGATATAGCTTATCCTTGGCATTCTTGGAATAAAGAATAGTATCAGTGACTGCATCCATCAGCACTGCGGACTGTCCCTCGATATTAGGACCTGTGGGCCATCCTTTGACAGAATCGATATCTGAGGCCTGTGAATAGGTTTCTGAATGACCGGCTTCAGGAGTGGCAGAGGTCTCGGCAGCGTAAGTGACTGCAGGCTGGGAGGTCAGAATCCCTGCACAAAGCATTCCGGTGAGGAAACGTTTCATTAATTTATGAAATTTTGTTTTAAACATTTGAAATTACCCTTCATTAAATATACATAGTAGTTGCTTTCCATATCCTAGAGCGTGTCTGAAAAAGGCTTTCTGCAAGATGTGCGTCACAATTTGTGGTATATTTTGCCCGGATGAGGGCGCCGTAGCGGGCTACGGCAACTGAATTCGGGTGAAATATACCGCAAAGTGGGGCGTGCAGATTGCGGGAATGATTTTTTAGACACGCTCTAGTACATCGTTTTAAATGACGTTCGGACAAAATATTCTACCTTATTATATCATTAATTACAATGCCTGTGTAAAATTTATATGATAGTATGTTAACAGTGTGTTACTGTTCGGGAGTTTGACAGTAACCAGTGTTATTAAACAGTAACAGGATTACCCTAATATTCAAAAAAATACTTGACACAGTGAATTTTGTGACCTTATAATGAATCCGCATAGTTAAATAAATGATATGTCCACAAAAACGTTGATGGAGAGAGTAACTGCAGGGGAAAGCAGACAGCGAACCGGGGAGGGTGTGAGCCCGGTGGTGAGTAAATGCAGTGAAGATCACTCCGGAGTTGCAGCTCTGAAGGGTGTACAGACAGGTAAGAGCTGACGGAAATCCCCGTTAAAAGATTCATGTATCGGCAGAGGATGCCCGTACAATGTAACAGGTGGTATAGCGAACGTCAATAAACCTTCGTCCTTTTACAAAAGGGCGATTTTTTTATGGGCTTATTTTCGTTCTTAAAGGACACCGGAAATATTTTTCAGCGTATATAAACGTCCTGCATATTTTCAGGTGTCTGATACAAATAATTTAAACAGGAGGTAAATTACTGTGTACCAGAAAGTTGATACGAACTTAAACTTTGTAGACCGTGAGAAAAAAGTAGAAGAATTCTGGAAAGAAAACCATATCTTTGAGAAAAGTATGGAGAACAGAAAAGAGGGAGAAACCTATACATTCTACGACGGACCGCCTACTGCAAACGGTAAACCGCACATCGGCCATGTACTTACCCGCGTTATCAAGGATATGATCCCGAGATACCGTACAATGAAGGGCTACATGGTTCCGCGTAAAGCAGGATGGGATACTCACGGACTTCCGGTAGAGCTGGAAGTAGAGAAGAAACTTGGTCTGGATGGCAAAGAGCAGATCGAAGAATACGGTATGGAGCCATTCATCAAACAGTGTAAGGAAAGCGTCTGGAAATATAAAGGAATGTGGGAGGATTTCTCCTCTACTGTTGGTTTCTGGGCTGATATGGAACATCCATACGTAACTTACTATGACGATTATATTGAATCCGAATGGTGGGCATTAAAAGAAATCTGGAACAAGAAGCTTCTGTATAAAGGCTTCAAGATCGTTCCTTACTGTCCAAGATGCGGTACCCCTCTTTCCGCACAGGAAGTATCCCAGGGATACAAAACTGTAAAAGAGCGCTCCGCAGTTGTAAGATTCAAGGTTGTTGGTGAAGATGCATACTTCCTTGCATGGACAACAACACCATGGACACTTCCGTCCAACGTTGCACTCTGCGTAAACCCGGATGAGACTTACTGCAAAGTAAAGGCAGCAGACGGATATACCTATTATATGGCAGAAGCACTCCTTGACAAAGTCCTTGGCAAGCTTGCAAAAGAAGAAGGCGAGAAAGCATATGAAGTTCTGGAAACCTACAAAGGAACAGACCTGGAATACAAAGCATACGAGCCGCTTTTCGCATGTGCAGGAGAGGCAGCAGCAAAACAGAAAAAGAAAGCTCATTTCGTAACCTGTGATAACTACGTTACTATGAGTGATGGTACAGGTATCGTTCACATCGCACCTGCATTCGGTGAAGACGACAGCAGAATCGGACGTAACTATGAACTGCCATTCGTACAGTTCGTAGACGGACAGGGTAACCTGACAAAAGAGACACCATACGCAGGCGTTTTCGTAAAGAAAGCAGATCCTATGGTCCTCACAGATCTGGACAAAGAAGGCAAGCTCTTCGATGCTCCGAAATTCGAGCATGATTATCCACACTGCTGGAGATGTGACACACCACTGATCTACTATGCAAGAGAATCCTGGTTCATCAAGATGACAGCAGTTAAGGATGACCTGATCAGAAATAACAATACAATCAACTGGATCCCTGAGAGCATCGGTAAAGGACGTTTCGGCGACTGGCTTGAAAACGTTCAGGACTGGGGTATCAGCCGTAACCGTTACTGGGGAACTCCACTGAACATCTGGCAGTGTGAATGCGGACATATGCATTCCATCGGAAGCCGTCAGGAGTTATTCGAGATGAGCGGTGATGAGAGAGCCAAGACAGTAGAGCTTCACCGCCCATACATCGATGAGATCACACTGAAGTGTCCGGAGTGCGGTGGAGAAATGCATCGTGTACCGGAGGTTATTGACTGCTGGTTCGACTCAGGAGCAATGCCTTTCGCACAGCATCATTATCCATTTGAAAACAAAGAATTATTTGAGCAGCAGTTCCCTGCAAACTTTATCTCCGAGGCTGTAGACCAGACCCGTGGATGGTTCTACTCACTCCTTGCAGAATCCACACTGCTCTTCAATAAAGCACCATACAAGAACGTAATCGTTCTGGGACATGTCCAGGATGAGAACGGACAGAAGATGAGTAAGTCCAAAGGAAATGCAGTTGATCCATTCGATGCACTGAACAAATACGGCGCAGATGCCATCAGATGGTACTTCTACATCAACAGTGCTCCATGGCTTCCGAACCGTTTCCATGGCAAGGCAGTTGTGGAAGGACAGCGTAAATTCATGAGTACACTGTGGAATACTTACGCATTCTTCGTATTATATGCAGACATCGACAACTTCGACCCGACCAAATATGAACTGAACTATGACCAGCTTCCTGTTATGGACAAATGGCTGCTCAGCAGATTAAACACAACTGTTCAGGCTGTAGACAATGATCTGGCAAACTACAAGATCCCGGAAGCAGCAAGAGCACTCCAGGAATTCGTAGATGAGATGAGTAACTGGTATGTAAGAAGAAGCCGTGAACGTTTCTGGGCAAAGGGAATGGAGCAGGATAAGATCAATGCTTACATGACTCTGTACCATGCACTGGTAACCATCGCCAAGACAGCAGCTCCGATGATCCCGTTCATGACAGAAGACATCTATCAGAACCTGGTAAGAAGCGTGGATAAAGATGCTCCTGAGAGTATCCATCTCTGCGACTTCCCAACTGTAAACGAAGCATGGATCGACAAAGATCTGGAAGCAGACATGAAAGAGCTTCTGGAGATCGTAGTTCTGGGACGTGCCTGCAGAAATACAGCAAACATCAAGAACCGTCAGCCGATCGGAACCATGTATGTAAAAGCTGAGAAGAAAATGAGTGAATTCTACACTGACATCATCGCAGACGAACTGAATGTCAAAGAAGTAAAATTCGCAGATGATGTAGAATCCTTTATCTCCTACAGCTTCAAACCACAGCTTCGTACAGTAGGACCGAAATACGGTAAACTCCTTGGAGGAATCAGACAGGCTCTCACAGACATCAATGGAACAGCAGCAATGAACGAACTGAGAACCAACGGTGTCCTGAAACTGGATATCAACGGAAACGATGTAGAGCTTACAGAAGAAGACCTTCTTATTGAAACAGCACAGACAGAAGGCTATGTATCCGAATCTGACGGTGAAACATCCGTAGTCCTTGATACAAACCTGACACCTGAACTGATCGAAGAGGGATTCGTACGTGAGATCATCAGCAAGATCCAGACCATGCGTAAGGAAGCCGGCTTCGAAGTTATGGACAAGATCGTAGTATACGCTCACGGAAACGACAAGATCCAGGATGTCATGAAAGCACACGAAGATGAGATTAAGTCAGAAGTACTTGCAGACGAAATGGTACTTGGCGAGACAGATGGTTATGTGAAAGAGTGGAACATCAACAAAGAAGCAGTAACTATGGGTGTTAAGAAACTGTAATTGACAACATTCGGTCAATTACTGATAAGGTAATGATAAGTTACAGGTATTTCACAGGAAATATACTACTTTCGCAATGCACGATAAAAAAATGTTATAAATTTCGGCAATTATACACATGACAGACTGTCGAAAAAAGAGTATCATTATCTTTGACAGTCTGATTTCAGAGAGGAAATTGGAGGCAGAGATTCTTTGCCCCCAATTTCTCTGATATGAGAAAACAGAAGAGTTGACGGAATGAAGAGGTTCACCGGCAATATCCGCAGGGTGTATTGCTGAGAATAAAGTGAACAGTGAAACCATTACGGGAGGTATGAAATGACAAACGAAATGTTCAAGAAAGAGGCATTCAAGAAAAGCGTAAAAGACAACGTAAAATTCCTCTATCGAAAAACAATTGAAGAAGCTACACAGGAGCAGATTTTTCAGGCAGTAAGCTACTCTGTAAAAGACGTTATCATTGATAACTGGCTTGCAACACAGAAAGCTTATGACGAACAGGATCCGAAGATCGTATACTATATGTCCATGGAATTCCTGATGGGACGTGCTCTCGGAAACAACCTGATCAACCTTTGCGCTTACGGTGAAGTAAAAGAAGCTCTCGAAGAACTGGGATTTGACCTTAACTGTATCGAAGATCAGGAACCGGATCCGGCACTTGGAAACGGTGGTCTGGGAAGACTGGCTGCATGCTTCCTTGATTCTCTCGCAACTTTAAATTACGCAGCATATGGCTGCGGAATCCGTTACCACTACGGAATGTTCAAACAGAAAATCCAGAACGGTTATCAGATCGAGGTACCGGATAACTGGTTAAAGAACGGCTACCCATTCGAACTGCGTCGTCCGGAATATGCCAAGGAAGTACACTTCGGCGGATATGTAAGAGTAGAGTACGATCCTGAAAAGGGCGGAAGCAAATTTATCCATGAAGGATATCAGGCAGTAAAAGCCATTCCTTATGATATGCCGATCACAGGATATGACAATGATGTAGTAAACACACTTCGTATCTGGGATGCAGAGCCGATCGTAGACTTTAACCTGGACTCCTTCGACAAAGGTGATTACCACAACGCAGTTGAGCAGGAGAATCTTGCACGTACCATCGTTGAGGTACTTTACCCGAATGATAATCATATGGCAGGTAAAGAGCTTCGTCTGAAACAGCAGTACTTCTTCGTGTCCGCCTCCATCCACGACGCCATCCGCGTCTTCTACCCGGGCCAGGACAAGCCGGATCTGACCACCTTCGCGGACAAGATCACCTTCCAGCTCAACGACACCCACCCGGTCATCGGCATTCCGGAGCTCATGCGCGTCCTCATGGACGAGTACGGCTACGATTGGGACACCGCTTGGAAGATCACCAACAAGACCTTCAACTACACCTGCCACACCCTGCTTCCGGAAGCCCTGGAAGTGTGGCCGTCCAAGCTCATCGGCGAACTGCTGCCGCGTCACCTCGAGATCATCGAGAAGATCAACGACCAGTTCGAGGCCGAGCTCAAGGCCAAGGGCGTTGACGAGGCCACCATCAAGGACATGGCCATCTACACCGGCGACTCCGTGCGCATGGCGTTCCTGGCCTCCTACGGCGGCTCCCACGTCAACGGCGTGGCCGAGCTGCACTCCCAGCTGCTCAAGGACGTCACCCTGAAGAACTTCTCCGACGTCTACCCGGACAAGTTCACCAACGTGACCAACGGCGTGACCCCTCGCCGCTTCATCAAGCTGGCCAACCCGCGTCTGTCCGACGTCATCACCGAGGGCCTCGGCACCGGCAAGTGGCTGTCCGACCTCGAGCTGCTCAAGGGCCTCATCCCGCTGGCCGACGATGACGAGTTCGTCAAGAAGTTCGCCGCCGTCAAGCAGGCCAACAAGGTCGACTTCTCCAACAAGCGCAAGTACGGCTTCGACATCGACCCGAACACCATGATCAACACCATGGTCAAGCGTCTGCACGAGTACAAGCGCCAGGCCCTGAAGATCCTGTCCGTCATCGCCGACTACGCCGACATCAAGTCCGGCAAGGTCTCCGCCGACGACATCATGCCGCGCACCATCGTGTTCGGCGCCAAGGCCGCTCCGGGCTACTACCTGGCCAAGCAGACCATCCAGCTGATCAACAACGTCGCCCGCGTCATCAACAACGACCCGGACGTCAAGGGCAAGCTGAACGTCTACTTCCCGTGGAACTACAACATCGAGCTGGCCATGAACCTCATCCCGGCCACCGACCTCGACGAGCAGATCTCCCAGGCCGGCAAGGAAGCCTCCGGCACCGGCAACATGAAGTTCGCCCTCAACGGCGCTCTGACCGTCGGCACCCTCGATGGCGCCAACGTCGAGATCCGTGAGCGCGTGGGCGCCGAGAACTTCTTCCTGTTCGGCATGACCGAGCCGGAAGTCTCCGCGCTGTACGCCAAGGGCTACGACACCAAGGGTCTGTCCCGCGAGTACTACGAGAAGGACCCGCAGCTCAAGGCCGCCATCGATATGGTTGCCGACGGCACCTTCTCCGACGGCGACAAGGACACCTACAAGGACCTCGTCAACGATTGGCTGAACAAGGATTACTTCATGACGCTCGCCGACTTCCGCGCGTACATGGACATCCAGGCCCAGATCGAGGAAACCTACCGCGATCCGATGAAGTGGAGCCGCATGGCCGTGCTCAACGTGGCCAACTCCGGCTACTTCAGCTCCGACCGCTCCATCGAGGATTACCTCGAGCGCATCTGGCACACCGGTCCGCTCAAGTGATTATGAAGCGGTCATGAAACGTC
>ENA-OPSF01002344-OPSF01002344.1-human-gut-metagenome-genome-assembly--contig:-NODE-2344-length-11974-cov-2.983388_pt1 | contig 11974 bp, 9 predicted proteins | sample MGYA00241452_ERZ501896 | MGnify/ENA primary metagenome ERZ501896 (study PRJEB25962, sample SAMEA2042111) | human gut metagenome | biome: human gut; feature: human-associated habitat; material: faeces... | reverse complement strand
TCGAGATGGTGGGGTACGGATTCCAGATCGAGATGAAATATACGGCCTGGAAGATGGGATTCCGCATCGGCGAGGTGCCGATCATCTTTGCCGACCGGACCGAAGGAACCTCCAAGATGTCGGGCGGTATCTTCGGCGAAGCGTTCTTCGGGGTGCTGGCCCTGCCGTTTCGAACGATCGCCCGGAAGAAATAACGATCGTTGCGTTGCCGGGAAGTGTATTCCTCTTATGCGGGCGGTAAATAGAGTGTTGAGAGGGAAAACGGAGAAATGGTTACGATAAGGGAATATCGGACGACAGACAAGGATGATGTGATGGAATTGATCCGGCGGAATACACCAGAATATTTTGCGGCGGAAGAAGAAATTGATTTGAGTGATTATCTGGATCGAGAAATAGAGTTGTATTATGTGCTGGTCACGAATGACAGGATCGTTGGTTGCGGCGGAATAAATTTTGCCGATGATAAAACCGTCGGCAAAATAAGTTGGGACATCATACATCCCGATTATCAGGGAAAATCGCTTGGGAAGCAACTGCTCGAATATAGAATCGACAAGTTGAAATCAATTGATCGTGTCCGCAAGATAACCGTCAGAACTTCGCAGTTGGTTTATAAGTTCTATCAGAAGCAAGGCTTTGTGTTGAAAGCGACGCATAAGGACTATTGGGCCAAAGGTATCGATTGGAGTATGAAGGAAATTAGAACCCCTCTGTATTTTAAAATGTAAGATATATTTTACTCCTGAATACAGCAACGACAGGGCGTCGGAAATTTTCCGTGAATGTCCGATATGGAGTTTACGGCGAATATTGAAAACACGATTTATCAATCGAAAAGCCGGAGCTTCGATAGCTCCGGCTTTTTCATTTTACCGTAGAAGAAATATCTATTTGTTGATCTTGGCCCACGAATCCTTGAGGGTCACCGTGCGGTTGAATACCGGGTGTCCGGGCTTGGAGTCCGTGTCGGCGCAGAAATACCCTACGCGCTCGAACTGGAACGGCTGCCCGATGGGAGCCTCCCCAAGCGACGGTTCCAGATAGCCTCGGGTGACGATCATCGAATCGGGGTTGAGATTGTCCTCCCAACTGCCGCCTTCGGCCACGTCGTCGGGATCTTCGGTCGTGAAAAGCGGGTTGAAGAGCCGGATTTCGGCTTCGATCGCATCGGCCGCCGATACCCAGTGGATCACGCCTTTCACGCGGCGGCCGTCGCTCGACGAACCGTTGCCCGACTCCGGGTCGTACGTGCAGCGAAGCTCCGTGATGTTGCCTTCTGCATCCTTGACGACCTCTTCGCATCGGATCAGGTAGGAGTAGCGCAGGCGCACCTCCGTACCGGGACTCAGGCGGTAGTATTTCTTGGGCGGGACCTCCATGAAGTCGTCGCGTTCGATATAGATCTCGCGCGAGAAAGGCACCTGGCGCGTGCCGGCGTTTTCGTCTTCGGGATTATTGATCGCCGTGAAAAGCTCGGTTTTGCCTTCGGGGTAGTTGGTGATGACGACTTTCAGCGGGTTGAGTACCGCCATGCGGCGTTCGGCGACCTTGTTCAGGTCTTCGCGCACGCAGAACTCCAGCTTGCCCAGGTCGATCACGTTGTCGCGCTTGGCTACGCCGACCATTTCGGCGAAGTTGCGCACCGAAGCCGGCGTATAACCCTTGCGGCGCAGGGCGCAGATGGTCGGCATGCGGGGATCGTCCCAGCCCATCACGGCGCCCTCCTGCACGAGTTTCAGAAGACGGCGCTTGGACATCATCGTATAGGTGAGGTTCAGACGGGCGAATTCGTACTGGTGCGAGGGGTAGATGTCGAGCGCTTGGATGAACCAGTCGTAGAGCGGACGGTGCACGTCGAATTCGAGGGTGCAGATCGAGTGGGTGATCCGTTCGATTGAATCGCACTGGCCATGCGCATAGTCGTACATCGGATAGATGCACCATTTGTTACCCGTGCGGTGATGCTCGGCGTGCAGGATGCGGTACATGATCGGGTCGCGGAACAGCATGTTCGGGTGCGCCATGTCGATTTTGGCTCGCAACACCTTCTCGCCGTCGGCGAACTCGCCCTTTTTCATCCGCTCGAACAGGTCGAGGTTTTCCTCGACCGAGCGGTTGCGCCAAGGCGACTCCTTGCCGGGCTCGGATACCGTGCCGCGCGTGAGGCGGATCTCTTCCTGCGTCTGGTCATCGACATAGGCCAATCCTTTCTTGATCAGGACGACGGCCCAGTCGTAGAGCTGGTCGAAATAGTCCGACGCATAGCGTTCCAACGCCCAGTCGAAACCCAGCCACCGGATGTCGCGCTTGATCGAATCCACGTACTCCACGTCCTCCTTCACCGGGTTGGTGTCGTCGAAACGCAGGTTGCACTTGCCGCCGTATTTCTTGGCCAGGCCGAAGTTGATGCAGATGCTCTTGGCGTGGCCGATATGCAGGTAGCCGTTGGGTTCGGGCGGGAAACGTGTCTGTACGCGCGTGTCGCCCTTGGCGATGGACTCCTGAATGATCTCTTCGAGAAAGTTCGCGGCTTTCTCCTTGGTATTGGTGTCGTTGGTTGCGATTGCCATAGCAGGTATATTTTTCACAAAATTACAACTTTTTTCCGCCTTTGCGTCTATTTTTTGGGACGGTAAACGGTTTTTTGCAGATTGACCGATACTTTCAGGATCTGTTGCAGGCCCAGGCCCACGCCGTCGTAATGGAAATAGAATCCGGCCGAAACGCCCACCGTGTTGTTGAAGAAGCGGCGGTTGTAGGTGACGGCCGTCTGGTTGTAGATCTTCTTGGGGGTTGCGTAAAAGGGGCCGCTGGCATAGAGTCCGGTGCCATAGATGTCCCAGAAGGGGAGCATGTTCTCGCCGACGTAGAGTTCGTTGAGCAAACAGACACCCCAGCGGCTTACCGACAGGGTGAGGCGCCCGCCTTTGGGCGCTTTCCAGCCCTCTTCGGTGCGGCGGTCGCGCTGCAGGCTTTGCAGGTAACCCAGCCGGGCATCGAAGGTGTAGGCTCCTTCGTAGCGGTAGCCGACGTAGGGATTGAGCAGGATGTGGTCCACGACCCCTTCGTCCAACTCCGTATTGTCGGTTTTGGCGTAGTGGAGCAGGGTCATGACATAGCCGCCGTACCAATGGCGTCCCTTGTATTCGCCGCCCGAGAGGATGCGGAACTTCTCGCGCGTCTGGTACGAGCGCATTCCCTCCCAGTCGATGGCGAACTCGATGAAGGAGCCCGTTTGGGATTTATAGTGGGCGGCCAGGCCCTGGATGCGATTATTATAGAACGAGTAGGCACTGCCCAGGAAGAACGGATCGTATCGGGCCAGCAGCAGGGAGCGCGGGAAAATACCGGCTACGGCCTGTGCCGTCTTCGAGTTGAACTGGTAGTAGATCTGGGGGTCCACTTTACTCAAGAACTTGTGTTCCTTGTCGCCGAAGTCTTGCAACAGATCGACGGCTACCACCAGCCGGTTCTTTTCGGACCAGATAACACCCGCTTTCGGGGTCAGGCGCATACTGAAGAACGTGTGCGAATCGTCGATGTTGCAGTCCGAGTGTTCGCGGTTGTCGAACCAGGTGTCGAAGTCGGCTCCGATGAAAACCTCCTGGGCCGAGGCGCCGGCGGCAGCCAGCAGAAGTGTCAGGATAAGTGCGATTTGCTTCATAGGCGATCGTAGTCGTTTGTCGCGCGTTCCGTCCGGTTGCCGGTCCGCCGGGCGGAGCCGTCTGCGGAACGGGACGCTTTTGCGTGTATTCAGGTCGCCAAAGTTAGCTAAAATATTCGGATTTGCTTACTTTTGCCGTGAAAACAGGGAAGTTGTAACGATGAGAAAGATTACCAACGAAGAGCTGGGGCGTCCCTCTGCCGAGGAGTTCGCCCGTATGGAGAAAATGCCGGTGGCGGTCGTGCTGGACAACGTGCGCTCGATGCAGAACGTCGGGGCCTTTTTCCGCACGGCGGACGCCTTTGCCGTCGAACGCATCGCCTTGTGCGGCATCACCGCCACCCCGCCCAATCGGGAGATCCACAAGACGGCGCTCGGAGCCGAGCTGACCGTTGCGTGGGACTATTTCGCCGCGACGACCGACTGCATCGCTGCGCTGCGTGCGCAGGGGTATCTCATTTACGTCGTGGAGCAGGTCGAAGGAGCCGTCATGCTGGATGAATTCCGGCCTCGACCGGGGCAGAAATACGCCCTGGTGTTCGGTAACGAGGTGGACGGCGTGGCGCAGGAGGTCGTGGATGCGGCAGACGGGGCAATCGAGATTCCGCAGGCCGGAACCAAACATTCGGTGAACGTTTCGGTGGCCGGAGGAGTCGTTTTGTGGAACTTTTTTTGGCAAATCCGGCCAAAGCGCTAAATTTGCCCCGGTTTACCGGAGGGAAAAGGAGGAATATCCGGAGGTTTCCCGATTCGAAAATTGAAAATATATAATGCTATGTCAGTAGAGAGTACAGTGAGGGCGGTCACGACGTATCGTCTGTGGGAGATGAAGCAGCGCCGGGAGAAGATCGCCATGCTGACTTCGTACGATTATTCGATGGCCCGCATCGTGGATGCGGCGGGGGTCGATGTGATCCTGGTGGGCGACTCGGCGGCCAACGTGATGGCGGGTTACGAAACGACTGTGCCGATCACGCTCGATATGATGATTTATCATGCCCGCTCGGTCGCACGCGCCGTGCGCCGTGCGTTGGTGGTGGTCGATCTGCCGTTCGGTACGTACCAGGGAAATTCGAAGGTGGCGCTCGATTCGGCCATCCGCATTATGAAGGAGACCGAGGCCGACGCCGTGAAGATGGAGGGCGGCGAGGAGATCCTCGAATCGGTGAACCGTATCCTTTCGGCGGGAATCCCCGTGATGGGGCATCTGGGCCTGACGCCACAGTCGATTCATAAGTTCGGCACCTATAACGTGCGGGCCAAAGACGAGGAGGAGGCCGAGAAGCTGGTGCGGGACGCCCATCTGCTCGAAGACGCGGGATGTTTCGCCATCGTGCTCGAGAAGATTCCTGCGGCGCTGGGTACCCGGGTCGCCTCCGAACTGCGGATTCCGATCATCGGTATCGGGGCCGGGGGCGGCGTGGACGGACAGGTGCTCGTGATTCACGATATGCTGGGGATCAACAAGGGTTTCTCGCCGCGTTTCCTGCGCCGTTATGCCGATTTGCACGAGGTGATGACCGGTGCGGTCACGTCTTATGTTGAGGACGTTAAATCGGGCGATTTCCCGAATGAGTCGGAGCAATATTAGAAATACGGGTTTTTATATCCTCTTTATGTGTATCGGAAGTTCCCGGCGGAGCTTCCGATATTTTTTCGTTATGTCCTGTTTCCTGCGAACCGATGCTTGAGGGGAATAGGCTTTCGTGCCGGATGGACGGCGCGAGACCGTATTGTGGCTTTCACCGCTGTATGTACGGCGATATGTCGGCGGCGGGGTGAGAGTGCCGGATCCATTACGGGGATTGCCGATCTCGAAAGTTCGGGAAAGGGACGGGAACGGATTTGTCCCGATCTTCGAAAATAGCGCACGTTTCGTTTGGAATGCAATAATTTATTTGCTATCTTTATAAAAGAATGAGGCCGAAATCCCGGCAGACAGGCCGATTCGGGTTTTGACCGCAGGTGAAGATCGATTGAGAATGAATGGCGGGAGGGTATCTTCTGGCGAAGATTCCCGCTGCTGACCCAAGTAAATAAATAATTAAACCGCTATTGCTTATGAAAAAGAAGATCGATGCGACGGAAAATCCGTCCAGACTGGAGAACGCAAGTGCAAGGGCGTTGTCCGCCGACCGTTCCGAACAGGCATCCCGTCCCGGAACATTCAGTACTATGATGAGCGACCGCGTGATTTTTTCTTCGGCATCCGCCCGGATCGTCGCTGCGGAACAGGTAAAGGGAAACAAAATCGCAGCGATGAAGCCGGGTGCGGACACTTCGCTGGCATCGGCTGCCAACTGGAAAACGACGAACGGCAGCAACCTTTCGTTCGGAAATTTTCACGGTAAATCGTGTATGAAAACCGTAGGTGCCGGATCATCGGCAGGGGTCTGGCTCGACTATTTCGAAGATGCCCCGCTTTGTTCCCAGGGACGGCCGATGGCGACTTCGGTCGATGTCTTCGCCGAGGCTCCGGCGCAGATTCGTTTGGGAGCTGCGGATGAAACGAAAAGTATCGTCGAGCTTGCGGAATATCAAGTGGGGCGATGGATTCGGATATCGACGGTTTTGACACCGACCGGTATGCGGAATTTTCAGATATATAATAATACCGCTGGAGCCATTGTATATTTCCGGAATGCGAAGGTCGAGTTTTCCTCTTCACCGACACTCTATACGCCGCAAACCCAGGATAATATTTGGCATGCCGATTTGGAATTTCTTTACGGTTACAACAACTTTGTGAAAAACGATCAAGTCTATTTCCTTCAGAAAAATTCGGCATCCGGTGCTGCAACTCGTCAATATTGGAAACTGGTAACAGCTGCGGGAGAAGACTGGATCGAGTTTTCGAGTACCGATTCCGAAGGAACCGGCGAGCCCCAGCCGGGCGATTGGATCGCTCAGCTCGGTAATCGCAGTGATGCTAAACGCCAGTCAGCTTTAGTACAGGAATTTACTTCAGAAGGTAAAATCCTTGTCGTATGGTATGAAGGAATTGATTCGTTTAGTATGACCGACCGGGATCGTATGCATATAGGCAACGGAGCTATGGATGCTGAAGTTATGAACGTGGGTACAATTAATTCTTCAACGATCAATAATAAAGGCGAAGTGGAAACTAATACGTTGAATGTCAAGAGTCGGATCGATGCGGGGACCATCGTCGCCACAGGCAATATCACGACGAAGGGAACCCTGACCGCTTCAAAGATCGAGGGCGATTTCCCCATGGATATACCGGATGACTTGGAGGTTAATACCGTTACGGCTTCGGGGACTGTGAAAGCTCTCAATGGAGAGTTCGATACCGTTACAGTGAAAGATAAAAACATTATATTAAATCAAGAAGGAATCACCTGTAAAGGACCCGCATTAGCAGGTAATTTGTCTGCGAATGGAATTGTATTGAAAAAGGATAATACTACATATATTGAATTATCAACTTTAGGTAATCTATACACGGTTATCCGTCTCCATAATCTTCCACAAGGCGGCCCTAAAGATTCTCGGATTCAAACCTTACCCACTAATCATATTTTTATCAATACAGATGAACCTTTTGCAGAAAATCAATTTGGTAAATTTTACCCTTTAGGTATCAAACTATAACGATATTCACTGAAAAGAGAGGAAAATTTTCCTCTCTTTTTATAGTTTCTTGATAGTTAAACATGCAAATTCTGTATCGTCCGTATTTTCTGAAGCACCTAACTGTTGCCAGGTCGTATTTTCGAGTGTGCAGAGCAAACCGTTGATTTCCCACTGTTGGGGATTCAGAACGCGATATACATTCTCCGATCCGCTTTGTAATTCAAATTCCGGTTCTTCAGGAGATAAACATATCTTGCACGCATATTGTAAATCATGTAGAGGATTCGGATCTGCAATTGTGGCCGTGCAGTATAATTTTTCTAATCTTTGTCCCGGTAAATTCGTAAATCCGAGAAAATTGACCGGACGAGTTCTTGCATAATAGGTCGCCTTTAATATATCAGAGTTGAGTGTATTTTCATTGTCTATATTATTTTCTAATTGCATGAGTGGTGTCCCGAAGGTGTAATAAAATGCATCGCATCGAATCTCATTTGTCACAATTGGGATAGTTTGGAATCGACGTATGGATAGATTCCCAATGGAAACAATTGCTTCGACGGTAAAATTGTCCGTTACATCTGTTAAGTCAATCGTAATTTGCGATGAATTCATATTGTAATCGGGATTGATTATATATGAGGATGAATGATCTGTTTTCCCCATAATAGGAGCCGAACAGTTCCAACGGACATTACACTTTTCTTTGGCAGGAGAAAGCCACCAGATTGATTGGATTTTTGCTGTTTTTTCTTGAATGATTTCTTCAATTAAGGAATAATAGTTTGTAAGAATTACTGATGTTTCTTCCCAAACTTCCACGCCATAGACATCGTGACCATCTTTATAAGGAATTCCCAGTTCGTCACCGATCGGATCGAAATTGGTATTGTCGTCCGAGCAGGAGGTTCCGGAGGCGAGCAAAAGCGTTGCCGTAATAAAAAGCAGAATTCTTTTCATGATAGAAGAGTGTCTAACGTATCATGTATCTTTTCGGTGATTCGGCTTGCAGGACGATAGTTTGCCGATGCGCCGTCTATATTTTTATGAAGTAAAAACTTACAATCAAGCCCACTATATTAATTAAACGATAGAATTGTAATAAAATTTCATACGGGAATTGTTTTTTGAAAAAGGTGATACTTGGATGCCGAAACCTCGCTCCCCAGAGGCAAACAATACGCTTCGGCAGCGTCGTGGTGGCTTGATGCCCGTGATTTTGAAACGGTCGCCCTGCTGTAAGGATGTTTTTCTTGCTGTGGAGCCGATTTTTTGGAAATTCGGGGAGTGTACGAAAAATAATCCAAAAATTATGATTACTTTTGCAGGCAACAAAATCTCACTCCTATGTCTTTTATCAATGAGAAGGTGCAACCCGAAGGACTGACGTTCGACGATGTGCTTCTGGTGCCCGCATACTCCGAAGTGTTGCCGCGTGAGGTCAGCGTAGTGACCCGTTTTTCCCGAAACATCCAACTCAACATCCCGATCGTATCGGCCGCCATGGATACGGTGACCGAGGCGCCTCTGGCTATCGCCCTGGCCCGCGAAGGCGGTATCGGCGTAATTCACAAGAATATGTCGATTGCCGAGCAAGCGGCTCATGTGCGGAAGGTGAAGCGTGCCGAAAACGGTATGATCTACGACCCGATCACTATTTCCAAGGACGATACCGTAGGCGATGCGCTGGCATTGATGAAGGAGAACAAGATCGGCGGTATTCCCGTCGTGGCTCCGGATCAGCATTTGATCGGCATCGTGACCAACCGCGATTTGCGGTTCCAGCGCGATATGAACCGCAAGATCGACGAGGTGATGACCAAGGAGGGGCTGGTGACCACTCACAACTCCGACTTGCAGCGTGCGGCCGACATTCTGCTGCGCAACAAAATCGAGAAGTTGCCCGTAGTCGATGCCGACGGCAAGCTCGTCGGATTGATTACCTATAAGGATATTACGAAAGTGCAGGACCATCCCAACGCCTGTAAGGATGCGAAAGGCCGTCTGCGCGTTGCGGCGGGGGTCGGCATCACGCCCGACGTGATGGATCGCGTGAAGGCGCTCGTCGATGAGGATGTCGATGCCGTCGTGCTCGATACGGCCCATGGCCATTCGGTCAATGTGAAGAATACGCTGCACAAGATCAAGGCTGTTTATCCGGATCTGGAAGTGGTCGTAGGCAATATCGCCACGGCCGAAGCCGCCGAGTTCCTGATTTCCAACGGTGCCGACGGCGTGAAGGTGGGTATCGGCCCCGGTTCGATCTGTACGACCCGCGTCATTGCGGGCGTGGGTGTGCCGCAGTTGTCGGCTATTTACGGAGCTGCGTCCGTAGCCCGCAAGTACGGCATTCCGGTCATTGCCGACGGCGGTTTGCGTTATTCGGGCGATATCGTCAAGGCGCTTGCCGCAGGCGGCGACTGCGTGATGATCGGTTCGATGTTCGCCGGTACGGAGGAGGCTCCGGGCGAAACGATCATTTACAACGGCCGCAAGTTCAAGAGCTATCGCGGCATGGGGTCGTTGGACGCTATGAAAGCCGGTTCGGCCGACCGCTACTTCCAGAAGGGCGATGTGAATATCAATAAACTGGTCCCGGAAGGTATCGTGGCCCGTGTGCCCTTCAAGGGAATGCTTTCGGAAACGGTTTTCCAGTTGGTCGGCGGTATTCGCGCCGGTATGGGTTACTGCGGTGCGCGGGACATCGAGGCGCTCAAGCAGGCTCAATTCATCCGCATCACCTCGTCAGGTATGCAGGAGAGCCATCCCCACGATGTTGCCATCACGAGCGAGGCGCCGAATTACAGCAGCGAGCGCTAAACTCCTGACCCGCTATGTCGAATTTCCGAAGAAATCGGTTGCGAACGACCCGATACGATTGGGCGGCGGTGTTCGTTGTTCTGACGCTTTTGGCGATCTGGTGGTTTACGGGCTGTCGGTACGCATGGATGCGCCATCTGGTGTTGGCATCGGCGCTTTTCTATTTTTTCGTCGTCCGTATCGCCGTGAATCTGTACCGTATGAAAAAGGATAATTCGGAAAATGCGAGTGAAGAAAATAAAACCAAATTAGGATAGATGCAGGAAAAAATAGTCATTCTGGATTTCGGATCGCAGTACACGCAGTTGATCGCACGCCGCGTGCGTGAACTCAACGTCTATTGCGAGATCCACCCTTTCAACAAGATCCCTGAACTGGATGCTTCGGTGCGGGGCGTCATTCTTTCGGGAAGTCCCTTTTCCGTACGGGACGAGAAAGCCCCGAAGCCCGATCTGACGGCGATCAAAGGTCGTCTGCCGTTGCTGGGCGTCTGCTACGGCGCACAATACCTGGCTCATTTCTACGGCGGCGAAGTGCAGTCGGCTCCCAGCCGGGAGTACGGACGTGCGATGCTTACGGTCGTCGAGCCGTCCGATCCGCTGATGCAGGGAGTTCCGTCGCCTACGCAGGTGTGGATGTCGCACGGAGATACGATTACCTCGGTTCCCGACACCTACCGGGTGATCGCCAGCACGGAGGACGTGCGCTATGCCGCCTTCCGTATTGAGGGAGAGCGGAGTTGGGGTATTCAGTTCCATCCGGAGGTGTATCATTCGACGGACGGCATTACGCTGCTTCGGAATTTCGTGGTCGGCATTTGCGGCTGCAAACAGGACTGGACGCCGGAGAGTTTCGTCGAAACGACCGTCCGGGAATTGCGTGAGAAGTTGGGCGACGACCGTGTAGTGCTCGGTCTTTCCGGCGGTGTCGATTCGTCGGTGGCTGCCGTGCTGCTGCACCGGGCGATCGGCAAAAACCTTTATTGTATCTTCGTGGATTCGGGGCTTCTGCGCAAGAACGAGTTCGACAGCGTGCTCGAATCGTACAAGGGGATGGGTTTGAATGTCAAGGGTGTCAAGGCCCACGACCGGTTTTTGGGCGACCTGGCCGGAGTGACCGATCCCGAGAAGAAGCGCAAGATCATCGGCCGCGATTTCGTGGAGGTGTTCAATGCCGAGGCCAAGCAGATCGAGAACGTAAAGTGGCTGGCGCAGGGTACGATCTATCCCGACGTGGTGGAGTCCGCTTCGGCATCGGTCAAGGGACCTGCCGCGATGATCAAGTCGCACCACAACGTCGGCGGCCTGCCCGAAGAGATGCACCTGAAAATCGTCGAGCCGCTGCGCCTGCTCTTTAAGGACGAGGTGCGCCGCGTGGGTAAGTCCCTCGGTATCGATCCGCAATTGCTGGGGCGGCATCCGTTCCCCGGTCCGGGCCTTGCGATCCGTATTCTGGGCGATATTACCCCGGAGAAGGTGGAAATTCTGCAGAATGTGGACAAAATCTATATCGATGCCCTGCGCGAGTGGGGACTTTACGACCAGGTATGGCAGGCGGGAGCGATTCTGCTGCCCGTGAAGAGCGTCGGCGTAATGGGCGATGAGCGTACGTACGAGAGCTGCGTGGCGCTGCGTGCCGTAGCTTCGACCGATGGCATGACGGCCGACTGGGTGCACCTGCTGTACGATTTTCTGGCTGCGGTGTCCAACGACATCATCAACAAGGTGCGCGGGGTCAATCGCGTAGTGTACGACATCTCTTCCAAGCCGCCCGCAACGATCGAGTGGGAATAGGAATTTAGGTCGAAAATGCAAAAGACGGAAACCCTGCGGTTTCCGTCTTTTGCATTTGTAAAATGTCGGTTCTTTGGCGGGAGTTTGGCGGCCGGCC
>ENA-OPSF01002341-OPSF01002341.1-human-gut-metagenome-genome-assembly--contig:-NODE-2341-length-11985-cov-2.384241_pt1 | contig 11985 bp, 12 predicted proteins | sample MGYA00241452_ERZ501896 | MGnify/ENA primary metagenome ERZ501896 (study PRJEB25962, sample SAMEA2042111) | human gut metagenome | biome: human gut; feature: human-associated habitat; material: faeces... | reverse complement strand
TTCTTGATCTAAAATGCGATAGTTCCCATCTGGAAATACTTTTAAATCTAAATCATAATCAATATATTTTAAAGCCTCTCCATCATATAAAGTTGGTGAAGCAATATTACTATAATAATACACTCCTGTTTTTCTAATCATACAAATTACATTGTACCATTTATGTTTGGGCATATACCAAATAGCAGGTTCACGTGTATGCCACATTCTGCCATCTGATTCTGTCACCAATGTCCGATTATTAATAACAATGTAATGATCATCCGTTTCTTGTAAAACAAGTCCCTTTGACCAACATCTATGTATTTTACCATTATGTTTATATCCATGTATTAAGATTTTCTTTCCTACAATATCTTCCACAACAAACGACTCCTTATTAACATTTACATTATACACAAATTCATCTTTCTTTCAAAGAAAAAAAGACTCGAAACGAGTCTTATAAATGAACTGCTTTTTTAAGTCTTGGATATAAAATCACAAACAAAATAAAGCAAGCAATGATTGTTGCAATATTATAAGGTAAGTTATAAGTTAAGTTTGCTTGTAATGGTGTTTGGAAAGCATACCATCCTGAAATCAAATGACAAATCGTTTTTAAAACACCCATTACGATAATTCCAACAGGTAATTCATACTTACCCACCTTTAATAAAGGAATAAGTGGTGTAAGTCCAATTAAAACCATTGGTAATAAATAATCAAAGATTACCGATAAAGGACCATAAAATGTTGCAAGTCCTAAAGCAAAATGTAGACCTAAACAAACAAGTGAAACAATCAAACTGTAACCCCAATTCATCAAATAGCCACATAAAATAATTGCAACAAGTGAAAAAGCACAGTTACCACCTTTTGGCATCTCATAAAATTTTGTGCAATATTCTAAAACAACTTGCATTGCCGCAAACATTGCCATATAAGCCATATTCTTCGTAGTTAATTTAATTTCCATAGTCATCCTCCTTTAAATGAGGCAAAATAAAAGCCTTTTTACATACGCAAAAAGGCAAATAAACTATTTTGCACTCTCTACGCTAGCATTACCTAGTTCAGATTATAAGGGACAAGGTTTTCACCTTTCTCAGCATTTTGCGCCCCTGGCAAGTCTTACTATAAATCAATCTCTTCTTTTTTTCAATCTTTTTATAGTTTTTTCTTCCTTGTCGGTGTTATAATAGAAAAGTATTAATAAGGAGGACTTGAATGTTATGTCAAAAATTATTTCCGTAAACGCTGGAAGTTCATCTTTAAAATTCCAATTATTTGAAATGGATGATGAAACTGTTATTACTTCTGGTGTTATTGAAAGAATTGGTTTAGAAGATTCTATTTTTACTATTAAGTATAATGGAGAAAAAGATGTCACAACTTTACCAATCGAAAACCATAAAGTTGCTGTTCAACTTTTATTAGACACTTTAATCAAAAAAGAAATCGTTAAGGACCTAGATGAAATCAAAGGTGTTGGACATCGTGTTGTCCAAGGTGGTGCTTATTTTGATCAATCAGTCATTATTGATGAAGATGTTGTTTCTAAAATTGATGAATTAAAATCATTAGCCCCTTTACACAATCCTGCTCATTTAACTGGATACTATGCTTTTAAAGAAGCTATTCCTAATGCTGGTGCTGTTGCTGTATTTGATACAGCTTTCCATCAAACATTAGAACCAAAAAGTTATATTTATCCAATTCCTTACAAATATTATGTAGAAAACAAAGTACGTAAATACGGTGCTCATGGAACAAGCCATTTCTATGTTTCATCTCGTTGTCGTGAAATGATGGGAAACCCTGAACACTCACGTATTATCGTTGCTCACTTAGGAGCTGGTGGTTCTTTAACTGCTGTTAAAGATGGTAAATCAATCAATACATCTATGGGATTTACACCTCTTGCTGGTATTATGATGGGAACACGTTCTGGAGATGTTGATCCTTCAGTTATCGATTATTTAATCGAAGAAGTTGGTTTAGATATGAAAGAAGTCATCAAGATGCTTAATAAAGAATCTGGATTACTTGGTGTTTCTGGTGTATCAAGTGACTTTAGAGATGTACAAGAAGCTGCTGCCAACGGTAATGAAAGAGCGCAACTTGCCTTGGATATTTTCTTTAGAAGAGTTATTGCTTATATTGGTCGTTACTTCATTGCTTTAGGTGGAGTTGATGCTATTTGTTTTACAGCAGGTATTGGAGAAAACTCATTCTTTGCAAGAAAAGAAATTTGTAATTTATTAGCTGAAGCTTTAGGTATTGAAATTGATGATGATGCAAACGTTAATGGTAAAGGTGATCGTTTAATTTCTACGCCAAATAGTAAAGTTAAAGTTTACGTTATTCCAACAAACGAAGAATTAGTTATCGCTAGAGATACTAAGAGATTGTTAAATTTATAAGATAAAAGAAAGGTCTCCCTCGTGAGACCTTTTAATATTCATCATCTTCATCAAAAATAATATGTTTTATGTGATTTTCTATTTCTTTTTTATCTGTAATTACATTGCAAAATCTTTTTCTAATATCTAATCTTTGAAGATCAACAACACGCATATCACTCAACTGCATACGACTCCTTATTGGATATTTTCTTATTTTTGCACGAATATCTAATTCATATTCAGTTGCTTCTGGCGAATCTTCTTTAATAGATGTACAGGGAATAACGAGCATTTTCGATCCAAAATCTTTTAAAACGTAGCACCAATGCCCATCCATCAATTCTTTAGGAAATCCTCTACCAATATTAAAATAGGCCATTTGATGAACCATAGGTCGACGAGAAACATGATAATAAGTTTGATCAGGTTCTGGATTCTCTTCTTCAACTAATTGACAATAAAAATATTCTAATTGTCTTGTTTGATGCAACAAAGAATAGGTATACTTTTCTACATCATAGCATTCTGTTTCTTTCAAATTTTTTAATGATTTTTTCATTTCGTCCATATTATATTCTACAGACATCTCACTTTTTTTATTTTCCATAAAAATACCTCCATTATTATATCGCCTAAAAAAATCATTTTTTCTTCTTTTTTTTCTTCTTTTTTTAAAAAATTTGTAGTTGATTTATAAATAAGTACTCTATATAATAGATGCGGTTATAAAATGAGATTTGAAAATAGAGCGCCAGGACTGCATTGCAGTTGACGAGGACTAGACTTATCGAAAAATTCGGCGGATGGTCTAGAGGTATGATACTACCTAAACGATGAACAAAAACTACAAGTGATTGTAAAACAAATTCATCTCGTATCCTCTTTTTTATAACCACACATATGAATATATAAAGGAGGATTTTTTATGTGTGGAATTACTGCCATTAGTGCAAACAAAGAAGCCCTACCATTCTTACTTCAAGGGCTAGAAAAACTAGAATACCGTGGATATGATTCAGCGGGTATTACAACAATTGAAGGGAACCATTTATTTACAAAAAAAGCTAAAGGTCGTCTTCAAAATTTAAAAGATTTATTAAAAGATGAAAATGTTTTAGGTCATGTTGGGATTGGTCATACTAGATGGGCTACTCATGGAATCCCATCAAATTTAAACTCTCATCCTCATACTAATAATGATGAGACTATTTCTTTAGTTCATAATGGAATTATTGAAAATTATAGAGAACTTAAAGAAATCTTAATTTTACAAGGATATCAATTTCATTCTGAAACAGATAGTGAAGTTGTTGTTCATATGATGGATTATTATTATAAAAAAGAAAAAGATTTACAAAAAGCATTAGAAAGAGTTATTACAAGAATTGAAGGAAGCTATGCTTTATGTATTGTTTCAACAATTGAGCCTGATAAAGTCTTTATCGCTAAAAAAGACAGTCCATTAGTTATTGGAAAAACAGCTGATGCTTCTGTCGCTGCCAGTGATATTCCAGCTATTTTAGATTATACAAAAGATGTTTATTTCTTAGAAGATTATGAAATCGCTATTTTAAATAAGGGAAATGTTTCTTTCTTTGATCAATACGGAAATCCTATCGAAAAAGAAATCACTACTATTCCTTATGATAATGAAGCTGCTCAAAAAGGTGGTTATGATACATTCATGTTAAAAGAAATTCATGAACAGCCTTATGCTATTGCTGAAACTTTAAGAGGACGTGTTGAAGGAACAGATCGTATCGTTTTGCCTGAGCTTGATGCCATTCATGATAAATTCAAAACTTTCAACAAAGCTTACTTTGTTGCTTGTGGAACAGCTTATCATGCTTGCCTTTCAGGGGCAAACATTTTAGAAAGATTAACAGGAATCCCTACTTTTACTCAAGTTGCCAGTGAATTTAGATATTGTGATCCTATCGTTGATGAAAAAACAATGTGTGTCTTTGTTTCTCAATCAGGAGAAACAGCTGATACAATGGCTGCTTTACGTTTAGCTAAAGAAAAAGGATGTACAACAATTGCAGTTGCAAACGTTTTAGGATCATCTATTTCTCGTGAAGCTGATCATACAATTTATACATGTGCTGGTCCTGAAATTGCTGTTGCTTCAACAAAAGCTTATACAACACAATTAATTGTCTTATTATTACTTGGTATGTATATTTCTCAAGCTTTAGGAAATGAAAATGAAGATTATAAACGTATTATTGAAGGTATTGCTTCATTACCTCAACATATCGAAAACATCTTAAAAGATGAAAAAACATTTGAACATTATGCATCTTATTTAAAAGATTTAAAAGATGCTTATTATATTGGTAGAAGTTTAGATTATGCTACTGTTTTAGAAGGAGCTTTAAAATTAAAAGAAGTTTCATATGTCCATGCTGATGCCTATATTGCAGGTGAGTTAAAACATGGTCCAATTGCATTAATTGAACAAGGAAGTTTAGTAATTGCTGTAGCAACACAACCAAATATTGCTGCTAAAACAATTTCTAACATTCAAGAAACAATTGCTCGTGGTGCTAATGTTATCTTATTTACAATCGATGGACAAGAAGTAGGAAATGTTAAAGAAACATATATCTTACCTGACGTTGATCCAATCTTACAATCTGTTTTAGTTGCTGTACCTTTACAACTGATTGCTTACTATGCAGCTGGTCTTAAAGGTTGTGATGTTGATAAACCACGTAACCTAGCTAAATCAGTTACAGTTGAATAAAAAGAAAACTCTATGATTCCTATTTCATAGAGTTTTTTTATCCTTTTATTCTTTTACCAAAAAAAGCGCCTAAGCGCTTTTTTAACTATCTTCTTAATCCTAATCTTTGTACTAAAGAAGCATATCTTTCGATATCTTTATTTTTTAAGTATTTTAATAAATCTCTTCTTCTACCAATTTTCTTTAATAAACCTCTATTTGAGTGTTTATCTTTTGGATGTTGTTTGAAGTGACCATTTAATTTGTTGATATCTGCAGTTAATACAGCGATTTGTACTTCTGGAGAACCAGTATCTCCTTCTTTAGTAGCATATTCTTTCATGATAGCTTGTTTTTCTTGTTTTGTTAACATTTCTTTTATCCTCCATATGTTAATTTCTTGGCAATATCCAAGCTATACGTTGAGTATTCGCATATCCTAGACATTGTTGCACGACTATTATAACAAAACATATATAAATTTCAAAGACTTTTTTTAATTATTTTGTAAATCTCTTGAAAATTACTTTTTTGTCTAAAATTATTTAAAACTAACAAAACAAAAGGTGCAACCATAAACCCCCAAATACCTATCAATTTCATAAACAGATACATAGCAACAAACATATAGAGAGCTGGTATTTTGATTTTTTTAGATAAAAGATGTGGTTCTAAAATATTCCTTATCAGAGCAATGATCCCATAAAGAATTAATAGTTTTAATGATAGAGATATTTGATTTAATAAAGCAAGAGTAATGATCCAAGGAAACATAATCATCTCAATTCCTAATACTGGAAAAAAGTCAAAGAAGGCAATAAAAAAAGAAAGATTCAATGCTTGTTTGATTCCTATCACTTGAAAGCCTAAAAAAAGCCCTATAAATGTGATAACAAATAAAATACTATATGTTTTTATAATAATAATAAACGTCTCTGTAAAAGAAGATATAAGGGTCGTATAAAGATTTTCTTTTTTTCTTTGAATAAGTGATTGATGAAATAAAAAAAGTATTGTTAGAAAGAAATGAATAAACAGACAAGCAATAAAATGAACCATATTCATCGCAAGCGATAATACATAATGAATACTTGTTGAAAGAATATTTTGAATGAGAGTTTGAATTTGTTGATAAAATTGCGTAAAAAAAGAAATGAGATATTGATGGCTAAGAAGTTCTTGATAAACCGTTTCTATAAAGCTTGGTAGAAAAGAAAGTGTTTTAATAAAAAAAAGACATGAAAAGAAAACAAAGAGAAAGAAACAAGTATACAAAAGAATAAAAATGATGATTGTCATAATTATTGAAAAAACTTTATTTTTTATATGCAATTTTTCTAATATCAAGTCAATAAAAGGTTTTAATAAAATAGCGGATAAATAACTTAAAACGACAATCAGACATTTTTTAAATAAAATATAAACTATCAAACATCCTATACTTAAAATAATTCCATAATATAAAAAATTAATTAACCAACGTTTTTTCTTTTCCATAGTATAAAATATAAAAAAAGAAGATGATTATTCATCATCTTCTAACATTTTTAATTCTTTTTCACCTGTAATATATTTTAAGATTTCAGTAGCTGCTTCTTTAGGACCATTATGTTCATTACCTTTAATTCCTAAACGAGTACGTAATTGTCCAACCTTAACTCCTTGATCAAACATACGTTGGAAATAATCTTGTAATAATGGTTCACATTGATCTTGTCTTTGTACAGGTCCAAATGGATTTGCAAAGTAGCTTCCTACTAAACCATATTCAGTTGTTGTTCCTTTAGCCATACGATTACCAGCTCTGAAGACTTTAAGAGCATCATCAACATTATCAAAGAAACTTAATGAATCTCCATCTTCTTCATAATTGTTTGCATATAAGAACATATCAACATCATGCTTAGCAACTACATCTTTATATTCTGTAATTGGAATTACGATACGAGCATTGACTTTATCAGGATTCATGAAAACAGACCTATCTAATTCTTTAAAACTATAACCTGCATCTAAATCATCAAGTCTTACGAAAGCCCCAATTTCTGTACCTGATGTTTTAACAGTTCCTTTTTCGTCTAATGATAATAACCCCATGTCATCATAAACAGTGATTAAATCTCTGATATAAGCTGCTCCATAAACTTTAATTTGTTCGATTGTTTCAGACTTACCAGCTCCACTATCACCCATAACAACGATATTTTTTGTTTCTCCACTTTGTAAAGTGATTTGAACCATTGCCCCATGGATTGGAAGTTGTTTTTTATTGATTTTTCTTACATTGTGTAATGTAAGCATCATTTTCTTCATATAACCGAAATAATCAAATTCATCGTTTGCTGAAAGTAAAGCAACCATCATATCATTTTCATCATCTTGATAGAAATATTGATGTTTTTTACCATCTTCATATCCATAAACATAAATCATATCTGGTTTTCTATTACGATATTCTTCTTCAGTTGCTAATTGGAATAAGTTACATAAAGTAACACCTTGTGCCATATAAGCGACATTGAAATAAACAAAACATAATAGATCTCCTACTTTCGCAGGATAACAGAACCATTGATCTGGATCAAATTTTAAATCTTCAAGTGGGTTTTTCTTTGTTTCAGGGAAAACACCATCTCTTTTATTACGTTTTGAATATGTAATAAAAGGTGGATGAATAATAACTGATTCAATAAATGGAATATTGTCTAAACAACGATATTCATATGGTAAAAATGAACGCATATTTGAAACACGTAACCCTGCATTGACACCTGCAGTAATTTGACGTAAAACATTTTCACTTTGTCCAATACATTTATTTTTAATTGATCGATATACTGATAAAACAAGCGCTTCAAAGTTAACTTGTGCATCAGCGAATTGAACGTTTTGATATCCCCCTCTTGATTCTTCGTTATAAACCACACTATAACGTTGTAAACGACGCCAGAATAAATAGATATCTTCAATTACTTGTGTAAATTCATCCATATCTCTAAAATATGGAGCAAATTTAGGATAAATTGAAGCTAATTCCTTAGGATCCATAACGAGTAATAATCTAAAAACCGTTCTTAAATCTTCAACAATATCAATACTTTCTTTTTGAACTTCTCTCAAGTATTCATAAGCTGTTGTTTTCTTCCTTTTGATATCGTGTACATACCCTTTAAGTACACGCGCAAAAGATTCGCTTTCAATCAACTCACAACGTGATTGACAGTATTCTTCTGAAAAGTTAAGAATTGCATTTCCTCTAGTAATTTTAAATTTATATGACATTTTATCATCCTTTCCACCAATAAGATTCCCCATAAATTGCCTTATTGATTGACATTATCTTACCATAATTTTTTTCACAAGCAAAATAAAAACAGTAAAAATATGATTTATTTTTCGATTTTTTTGCTTAAAATTATACAATTAAGACTTGTTTATCATATAGATATTTTTTTATTACATATCTATACAAAAAAAGACTCCTATAAAGGAATCTTAAAAAAGACTTTACCAATGACATCATTATCAAAATCAAAATAGCCTAATTTTCTAGAATCTAAAGAATGATTACGATTATCCCCCATGACAAACACTTTTCCTTTAGGAATATCAATAGAAAGATCTTCTGTCTTCATATTCTCTTTAATGTAACTTTCTTTTATCTTTTTACCATTAATATACACTTCATTATTTTTAATATCTAGATGATCCCCACCAACAGCAATAACTCGTTTAATAATCAGCGTATCATCTAAACCATCATCATAATCTACAATAATAATATCATTTCTTTTAGGTTGACTATGTTTATAAAAAACTTTATCAATCAAAACAATATTATTTTGAAAATAAGTATTTTCCATACTTGAACCATTAACTCTTGATATTTGCACAAACTGTAAAAATATAAAAGTTGCAATAACTGTTAAAACAATGACTCTTACATATTCCAATATAATTGAAGTCGTACTTTCTTTTCTTTCATTCATAAAATCACCTGAATGAATTATATCACTTAATGAGATTCATTCAAATGTTTTCTTAATTTTGTAATGATTTTCTTTTCTAATCTAGATACTTGTACTTGAGAAATATTTAATCTTTGCGCCACTTTTTCTTGATTGAAATCCAACTGATATCTCATATATAAAATAAGTCTTTCTTTTTCATCAAGTTTTTCTATTTCTAATTTCAATGCAATTTTTTCAAACCACATTGTATGATGTTTATCTTCTATTCTTTCTTCCATTGAAATTGTAGATCCATCTTTTTCATATATCGGTTCAGAAAGTGAAGTTGGATAATAAGAAGCATCTATAACATCCATGACATCTACTTCCAGTTCCTTTGCAATTTCTTGAACTGTCGGTTCATAACCATAAAGTGTAATTAATTTTTCTTTTGCTTTGTTAATTTTGATATTTAATTCCTTAAGTGAACGAGAAACCTTGATTGTCCCATCATCCCTAAAATAGCGTTTGATTTCTCCCATAATAATAGGCACCGCATACGTTGAAAATTGAACACCATAATGAACATCAAAATTATTGATAGCTTTCATTAATCCAATACAACCAATTTGAAAAAGATCTTCTTTATCATAATAATTATTCTTAAAGCGATGAACAATCGACCAAACTAAACCTAAATTATTTTTAACAATTAATTCCTTAGCTGCTTCATCCCCTTGTTGTGCTAATTGAATATTGTTTAAAACAGCTTCTTTATTCATGAACAATTCTTTTTTTCATTATGAGTTGAGTTCCTAATTCTAAAGAAGATTCGATTGTCATTTCATCACATAATGCTTCAATAATACTAAGTCCCATTCCAGCATGTTCTAATTCTTTTTTAGAAGTAAACATCGGTTGTCTTGCTTTTTCAATATCTTGAATACCTTGTCCTTTATCAATGACATAGATTGTAAGCAAATCATCTTCGATATAAGCTTTAACCTTTACAAGACAGCCTTTATCACCGTTATAACCATGAATGATGGCATTAGAAACAGCCTCTCCTACAATCGTTTTAATTTCTACAATTTCATCTACCGTAGGATTTAAACAAACCACAAAAGAGGCAATACATGTTCTTACAAAAGGTTCATTTTCCAAAGTTGCACTAAAAGATAATGACATTTCATTTGTCATATTTGCGCCTCCTTTAAATATTCCATAATTTCAAATAACCCACTTAACTCAAAAACCTTATAAGCTGTATTAGACAATCTTCTAAGTGATAATTTTCTTCCTTCTTTAGATAATTGTTGATACCTGCCTAAAACCAACCCTACCCCTGCACTATCGATAAAAGTCGTATGCTTAAAATCAAAAATGACATCATCATCATTAATCGCTAGAAGTACATTTAATTTATTTCGATAATACGCAACATTATAACCATCTATTTCTCCGTAAAATGAAATAATCAGTTGTCCATTTTCAATTTCATGTTCCATTTTATTTTCCATTTTTTCATCTCCTTAAATGCATCTTAGCTCATCTTAAAAAGAAAAAAAATAGATTCGACAAAACTAGAAATAATGACAAAAAAAGAGTCTAAATCAACGATTTATAGACTCTCAATAATTTATCTAAAAAATTCATTTTTTTGACATCTTTTTCTAAATATAAAGAATAACTTGCAATTGTCTTATTTTGTTTTTTCACTACTAATTCTCCTATTTCCTGATTTTTAAAAACAGGAAGTTCTATTTGATTATATTTGATTTTCGTTTTCACTTCTCCCTTACTTGCTCTATCATTTAAATAATAAATATCTTTAGGTGTAATAACTTTAACTTCTTGATCAACCAAATCTTTGATCTTTAACGTATCTAACACTTCTCCTTTAGAATAGAGTTTTATTTGTTGATACTTAGAATAACCATAATTCAATAAACCTTTCATATCTTCATTCCGTGTTTGGGGCTTATCTTCATTCATTAAAACACCTATTAAACGTAAATTATCTTTTTTACACGTTGTTACAATACAATACCCTGCTTCTTTGGTATAACCTGTTTTTAAGCCATCGACCCCTTGATATTGTTTTAAAAGTTTATTTGTATTAACAAGCCAAAATTTTTGATGATTTTTTTCACGAATGTAACTATCATATAACGATGTTACTGAAAACAGTTTTTTCCCACCTATTTTAATTAAATACGCTCCCATGGTTGCTAAATCTTTAGCACATGTGTAATGTTCAACGTCATGAAGTCCTGTGCAATTTTTAAAATGTGTATTCACCAGTTTCAATTGTTTAGCCTTTTCATTCATCATTTTAACGAACTCTTGATGACTGCCAGCAATTCCTTCTCCAATTAAAACAGATGCTCATTTGTACCTCCAATATGTTCTCCCATTGCGCTCATTGCATCATTTGCAGAAGCAATCGCCACACATTTAAAAAGTTCATTAACACTCATTTTTTCATTTTCTTCTAAATAAACTTGACTTCCTCCCATACTTGCAGCATATGCTGAACAACTAAGTGTATCATTCCAATTAATCCTTTTTTCTTTAATAGCTTCAAATAATAAAATCATTGTCATAATTTTTGTCGTAGATGCAGGATATAATCTTTTCGTTTCATTTTTATGATATAAAACTTGTTGACTATTTGCATCAATCAAAATTGCACTTTCTGCCCCACTTGCAAGATTTGTTGCATGAACAACATTGATTTGACAAAAAAGCATCATGATCCCTATTAATAAACATAATCCTTTTTTTAACATGTAAAACCACCTCATGACATTGTATGTTTTTTTGTCATTTTCTTGATAAAAACGAAAAAAAAGAGAAAACTACGGCTATTCAAATAATTTAGGGGTCCCAACTTTGGGGGTCTACTTTAGGGGACAAC
>ENA-OPSF01002339-OPSF01002339.1-human-gut-metagenome-genome-assembly--contig:-NODE-2339-length-11999-cov-3.060449_pt1 | contig 11999 bp, 10 predicted proteins | sample MGYA00241452_ERZ501896 | MGnify/ENA primary metagenome ERZ501896 (study PRJEB25962, sample SAMEA2042111) | human gut metagenome | biome: human gut; feature: human-associated habitat; material: faeces... | reverse complement strand
CCGCCATATCCGAAAGAAGGGTTATTGTAATGTGTTCCAATTCTTGGATCTAAACACACACCATTGATAATATCCTGTGTATTCAGTCCTTTCATTTCTGCGTAAGTATCTAACTCATTAAAATAAGAAACACGAAGTGCAAGATATGTATTTGCAAATAATTTTACAGCTTCAGCTTCAGTGAATCCCATAAATAATGTGTCAATATCTTGTTTAAGTGCACCTTCCTGAAGAAGTGCAGCAAAATCTCTTGATGCTTTTACAAGACGTTCATCATTTTTATCAGTAGAAACAATGATACGGCTTGGATAGAGGTTATCATAGAGCGCTTTGGATTCTCTCAAAAATTCCGGGCTGAAAATAATATTGCTTGTGTTATATTTCTTGCGGACAGAGTCAGTATATCCAACAGGGATTGTAGATTTAATCACCATGATTGCATCTGGATTTACTTTCAAAACAAGTTCGATAACAGCTTCTACAGCGGAAGTATCAAAATAGTTCTTCTTGCTGTCATAGTTTGTAGGTGCTGCAATGACAACAAAGTCAGCATTTTTATAAGCTTCCTCACCATCTAAAGTAGCTGTCAGATCAAGCTCCTTCTCAGCGAGATATTTTTCAATATAATCATCTTGGATAGGAGATTTCTTGTTGTTGATCAAATCAACTTTTTCAGGAATAATATCCACTGCAGTAACGTGATTGTGCTGTGCAAGCAAAGTCGCGATAGAAAGTCCTACATAACCTGTACCTGCAACGGCAATATTAAGTGGTGCCGGTGAAGCAAGCTTAGTATTTGTGTTATCTACGAAAACTTCATCTGGCTCAAATCCAAGAGCTTCGCACAATGCTTCCAACTGTGGAATAGATGGAAGAAAATCTTCTTTCTCCAGGCGGGAAATTAATGCGCGATTGATTCCTGTTGCATCGGCAAGTGCCTGCTGTGTCATGTTTTGTTCTTTTCTCTTTGTAGCAACCAAGTCAGCTAAAAGAGACTGAGATAATTTCTTCATAGTGAAATCCTTTCTTTAATGTGTGTATTTTAATAGTTATACAATACGATGTTGTTTTAAATAACAAAACTGTGTTTGCTAATTATTGATTTTAACGTATTTATAGTAACATAAGATGTGAGAAGGCGCAAGAGGGGGATGGAAAAAGAGTAGAAATGTTATGATAAATAACATTTGCGGAGGGCGGGAAAAAATGAGAACAGTATGTTTAAGAGTCGAAAAATGTTGAAATTTGTCGATGGATTTATTTTGGAGTAATCAATATATGGTGTTAATGTATCGAGAAATATGGTAATATAAGGTATATATTGTGTAAATGCTGGAGGAGAAGTGTAGATAAAAGAGAAAAAATTTCTTTGGAAATATAAGAGAGGGATATAAATGACAAAAAGATTAGATGAGGACGCCTTTCGTTTTTCAGAAACAGCCTATGATAAAGCTATAAGAAAAATGGAAGAACGAGAAGCGAAAATTTTGAGCAGCTCAGCATTGCAGCAGGCGGCTAGCGTTACTGAACAAATAAGAATACAACAGGCTCCGTTTATTCAGGCATTGCAACCATTTAAGGATATCATGCAACCGTATCAAAATTTGATAAAGCAAAATAGTTTGGGGTTAGCTACTACAACAGCATCTTTATCCTCTGTGGCAAAGACAGTAGTTCCAGATGATGCCTTAAGTTCAATAACAGAATCAGTGAACTCTGTGGCTGCGTCTATGCAGTCATATCGAGATATAAAGGATGTTCTTGCGACATTTGAAGCGGCCACGATAACACCAGAGTTGCAAGCGTTTCAGTCACAGTTAAAAAATAATGTTCAAGTAATGGGAAATGGTTTGTCTGCTATTTCTGATTATATAGGAGAATTGACGTTAAAGTGGGACAATGCACTTGCTTTAAATGACGTACTAGAACGAAGTATCGCGGCACAGAATTTTGCTGTAGTAAGAATGCTACCTAATTATGATGAACTAGAATTACCAAGAGGCAGTAAAAAGGTATTAAAGGCTTTGACAAAAACGACTGCTAAGAAACTAATGCAGTCTGATAAGGTTCAGTTTGATCCAAAGGAAAAAGACTTTTACCATAAGGATTCTCCAGATATTAAGTTTTCAGCAGACCAGATTACAGTAGTAGAAAGTTCCTTGGAACTGTTTGAAGAAATTCCACTTGATAGTTTACTTTCTTTTGAAAGTAAATTGGAGCAGAATTATGTATTTGCATTACAACATCCTGTAGGTGCTAGAATATTTGAAATGCTTAAAAATTGGAATCATTTTGTTAGTTTTGAAGAGATTACATATTATCATGCAAGGGTATTAGGAGAACAGCAGCGTCCATATCATGATTCAGAGATGATGAAAGCACCTATTAATGTTTCGGCGCATGGCCGATATAATGAGGTGGGGAGAAGTTGCTACTATATTTCCGAAGATAAGGAAGGCGCATTGAAAGAAATCTATAAGCACAGTGGTGGAACAAAACCACGTGTACAGGTGATTGGACTTAATGCTATAAAGTCAGCGAAATTGCTGGATTTGTCCGGAAAAGCAAAGAAAACAAATCGCTTTATCGAGCATATGAGGTTTACTGTAGAAAATGAAGTGGGGAAGACAGTACATGAATATCTACTTCCTAATTTTGTTGCATCGTGTTGTAAGGAGATAGGAATCGATGGAATTAGATATAGAAGTACAGGATACAATTGCTGTGTACTTTGGAAAGACGACTATTTTGAATATGCGGAAGGCAGCAGAGAAGTGATACCAGAATAACAAGAATAGTATTTTGGAAAGATGTTTGCTAATATGTGCTGAATGAGGTTAATGGATTTATTGTTTAACAAAAGAAGGAAGGTAGTGATTTAATGGATTATTACAATAAGTATTATCTCGATAGAGAAAGAGTGGTGGAAATGATCAAAAGTGAAATTAAAAAGTTTTATGAAAAACAAGGATTGGTGTATGAATACAGTCAATTTGCATTAACGGTTAATAATGAAGCTGCGATAAGAATGTGCGAACATCTTGAGAAACCAAATCCTAGAAAATACTTTAAGCGTAAAGGAATTAAATACTCATTTGGCTATATTGATAGTGAAAGAGAAGTAAGAATCATAAAAACAAATTATGCAATGGGATAAAAATTTAGTATCCATTTTGATTACCTTGTTGATGTGCCAGAAGTAAAAGAGAAAATTACATTTAGAAGTAAAGGAAATGCTCGTTACGTTTACTATGAGTAGTGAAAATTTAAGAGGAAAATAAAAATGGCAAGGAATATCAGTAAGGAAATTTTAGAGCAAAAAATAGCGAAAACAGAAAAGGCAATCTGTAAGAATCGCGAACAGTACGATCGGCTGACAGCAGAGTTGGAGGAGCTTCACAAAAAACAGAAGGCAATACAAGATGAAGAGTTATTGAAAGCAATCGAAGGAAGTAGCAAGAGCTATGAGAAAATCTTAGATTTTATTCAAGGGAAAGCAGAGGTTTCAAGTGTATAATTACGAGAGGAGAACAAAACCGGAGCTGTGGAAACAGATTGAAGAGCTGGAACAAAAGCTCCGGTTTATGGAAAATTTTTTAGAAACAAAGGGCCTTCTTGTAGAAGCTTAAGACTATGTGGAGAAGGCTATACAGAATACGGAGAAGTTACCATTTGATTAATAAATCGGTATATCTTTAAAATGAGTCGTAAAAATACTGGAAGTTAACATGGAATTATAAATATTTCATAGTTGACGTAGGAATAGAAAAGTGATAATCTCAAAATATCAGCACTCTATTTTGATGAGTGCTAAATGAAAAATAAGGAGAATGATATGTTAGATTTAAATAAATTATTTTTAGGTTTTTACGATGAAATTTCGTTGACAAAAACATATAAAGAAAAAATAACAAAAGGCCGGGATGCATTAAGAAATAAAATTGGCGACAAGTTTGAAGAAAAAGGAAGAAAAAAACCTCAACATTGTACACAAGGATCTTATGCTATGAAAACAGCTATTATGCCATTAGATAACGATGAGTTTGACCTAGATAATGGAGTTTATCTGAGAGGATATTCAACAGATCAGGATGATTGGCCTGCTACTCAGACTGTACATACATGGGTAAAAGAGGCTGTAGAAAAACATACTTCAAATTCACCAATCGATAAAAATACTTGTATTAGAGTTGTATATGAAGATAAGTATCATATTGATTTACCAATGTACATCATGGGTGAGAATAGTGCTGGAGATAGTATAGCATATTTAGCTCATAAATCTAAAGGGTGGATTGAAAGTGATCCTAAAGCATTTACAGCTTGGTTTCAAGGATATGTTAATGAAAATGGGCAGGAAATCCGTCGTATGGTAAAATACTTGAAAGCATGGAAAGATTATAAGAACATTGATATTAAAGGAATGGCAATAACAATTTTAGTATGCAATAATTTTTGTGTGACTGAAAAACGAGATGATTTATCTTTATTGGACACTGTTACGAATATTATTGATTCTTTAGAGGATAGTTTCCATTGTTATAAACCAGTTACTCCTACTGATGAGGATTTATTTGCTGATGTTAGTGAAACTTCAAAAAATGAAATCTTAAAAGGACTTAATAATTTAAAGAAGAAATTAGATGCTGCAATAAATGAAAATAATAACGAGAAGGACGCGACAGATATTCTTCAAAAAGTTTTTGGTGAAAGATTTCCAACTGGAGAAGATGCCGATAAAGATATAGCAGAGAGTACGGCAGGACCAATAAAATTAGGGAATGAGGATAAGCATTTTGCATAAAGATGTATATGAATATTTAGTGGAAAGTGGAATTTCCTGCGAATATATGGAGAAAGAAAAACAAATAAAGATTTTCATTCAAATTGAAGGAAAACAGTATGAATTACGCATGAAATTTCCACAATATTATCCTTATGAATTTCCAGAAATTTATATCGAGGATCAAAAAGAACTTTGTATACCACATTTATATACAGACAATAAATTGTGCTTATATGATACAAACGAAGTATTGCCAAATCCGGAACGATATCGAGAAGAAGCCCTGGAGAGTGTCAGACGTGCAAAAGATTTATTGGTAACTAGCGAAAAACAAGAAAATATAATTGATTATCAAATAGAGGCGCTTTCTTTTTGGGATGCTAAGGCAACTGGAAAAATTGATTATCTAGGATCTGGAAATACAGATACACATTTATTATGGAGTTGTGAATGGTTAGATAACTGGTTTGTGGTTGCAGATACTCAAGATAAAATCGAAGAATTTTTTGACAATTCTTATGGTTTACAAAAGCCTAAAAATGCTATTTTTAAGAAAGCGTTATTTATAAATATAGGAACATCAGTTCTTGTGCATCTTTATACAATTCAGGATATACATAATTTGATTCCACAGAAAGAACTATCTAAATTTTACAGTTTTTTAGTAAGTAATCAAGGCGAAGGATTGATAATTTTATGTGCAGATAATGGTATTGGTTCATGTCTTTTGGCATTAAAGATAAATCTATTATCTAATGGCATAAAACCATCACATAGAAATATAAAAGGCATGTTGGCGGCAAATAAAAGCTGGAAGTTTAAGCGGCTTAAATTAAAGAATTTTGAGATGAAAAGGTTGTTTACACGAGGCGGAGATGGAAGTGCTGCTTTTGACAAAAAATGTTTACTAATAGGTTGTGGTTCAATAGGGAGTTATGTAAGTAAAGCGATAATAGATGCAGGCATTACCGATAATATAACATTACTGGATAATGATAATTTGAATATTGAGAATTTAGCCCGGCATTTATGTGGTAGTCAGTATCTACTTTTTCCTATACCTAAATCAGAGGTTCTTAAATCAGAATTACTTAAACATTATCCAGCAATGAAATGTAATTCCATAGTAGGAAATGTATGGAAATATCTCTTGAATCATTGCTCTTTAATAAATGATTTTGATATTATTTGGGTTTGTGTTGGAAATACAGTAATTGAAAAAAAGATTGTACAACTTATCAAAGAAAAAGTCATTCATAAAGAATGTATTATTTTATGGGTAGAACCGTATTTGATTGCAGGTCATGCTTTGATCTTGCGAAAGGAAATTGATGAAAGTACGGAAAAAAGTATTTTTGATGTGAACGGAGCGTTCAATAATAATGTTTTAAATGATAGTAAGAAATATTTAAAGAGTGAAGCAGGATGTCAGAGTGCATATGCACCATATGCAGGATTCGAGGCACAGAAATTTGTTCTAGATTTTTTAGATGTTTACTATAGAAAAATCTATTCTAAAGAAGAAAAATCTAATTATGAATTTACTTGGATTGGAAAAATGAAATGGGCTAGGCAGAAAAAATTCAATATTAAATCTAAATGGCGGGCAAAAGAGGATAGATTTATGGAATTGAAAAGGATCGACAATCAATGAATTATGAGATTAACAACTTAAAAATTATTGTGAAAAATGAGGTGATTGATAATATAAAAAAATTTTATTGGTCAAATCTTAAATATGAGACAGGAGGAATTCTGCTTGGAAAATTTAATAGAAAAAACAAACTTATAGAAATATCAGAAGTTTATGAATTGAAAACAAGTCTTTTTTCAAAAATTTTATACAAAAGAAATGCAAGAAAAGCACAAAAAATTATTAATAAGAGATGGAAAGAAACAGAAGGGATAATAAATTATATTGGAGAATGGCATACTCATCCGAATATGCTGGCACATCCATCAGGAACAGATATTAATTCATTAAAAGAGATTCATGATAAAGTAAAACATGTATTACCAGGTACTATATTGATAATTGCAGGAAAAGACGAAAATATCAATTTGATAGTACAGAGTGGTGATATTATTGAAATGAGAATATTATCGAAAGAAAAGGGGAGAAAAGAGTAAAAATGCATCCATATACAATTGATACAGGTATAAGAAAGAAAATTCTTTGGTGGATATTTATTGTAAGCATAATTTTATCATCTGTTTTAACATATTGGCTTGAAGGAAGTATTACGAGTGCGAGAAACTGGTTACAACAGTTTGCGTGGATTAGTCAGATAGTTGATATATGCGATGGGTTTGGTGTGACAACAAATTTTATTGGGGTTCCATTTTTATATGTAGCAATATATTATTTTTTCGATAATGTTTTATGGAGAACAAAGTGGTTCAAAAAAATCCTTAATGTTCCTGATTTGCGCGGGCATTGGGTAGGAACACTTACGTCCGATACATATCAAAAAACCATAAATATGGAATTGGATGTGAAACAAACGTGGAGTAAAATTAGCTTCGTTTCAACATTTCCAAAATCGAAATCAGAAAGCAATGTTGCATCGATGTTTATCAAAAGGGATGGAATAATAAAAGTAGGATTTGGATTTATAAATCACAGTAGGGAATTACCACATCAGTATGATGGGTATAATATCTTAGAAATGGATAGTGATACACATTTATTTGGACGTTATTTTAACAATCGTGATAATAATAATGTAGGTAATAGTGGCGGAAACATTGGAACGTTTGATTTAGATAAACAAAATTAAAATATAAAACCAACCAGGTGTCAGGCATCAGTGTGGTCAACCTAGTGTCAACTTAAGGTAAGTGTCTGATTCGGTTAATGGCTAACGGTGTGAAACCGAGAAAAGGAAGGAAGATTTGAAAAGAAGACGCACTTTAATAGAGTTTTACAGAAAAGCCCTATTAACAGCTATTGATTTTAGAAAGCAGGGGTTGGTGTTAAAATGTGTTCTGCCTGTTGCTTTATTCTTCTTTCGTCGGAATGTTCTTCCAGGAATAATCAGAGATCTGCATCGGAGAGATTTCTTATACAGTTTATCAATTGCAGATAAATCGAAAAGATTACACAGAATTTTAGAAAGTACCTTTATGATACCAATCGGATAATCTGTGGGAACGAACTTTTTTAGAAATCGTAGTAGGGTCTTTGCAAAGGAAAGTTGTAATGTAGTTTCCTTTGCTAATTCATTTTCAATATAGACTCTGTCATTTAAGATAAGGTGTTTTTGATTGCAAAAAAATGTTTCTATATTGCAATCCATTAGAAAGATATGTTAAACTATCCAAAAGCATATTTCTTATGAATTCTAAGGTGAACAATCACCATCTATATTCTAATAACATTTCAGAAATCTATGCTTTAATACCAAACAATACGTAAAAAAGCAGAAGAGGACTGGAAGAGATTGGAGATAGAGGAGGTTCCTTCTGCGAAAGGAGGAAAAATGAATACTGAGTTGAAAAATGCTGTATTAGCGACTGACCTTAAAGCACAGTATGATGCCTATGCAAAAAAACTTCTTGGCTACAAAGACATACTGGCTAGAATTTTGATAGAGGCGGTCGAAGAATTTCGAAGGATGTCACCAGAAGAAGTGAAACCATTGATTGAAGACGACATACATATTGGAAAGATCCCTGCTGACCCAGGTCTTACCAATGCAGTTGTCGGAGTGGACGAAGCTGGCAAAGAAATCATAGGAATGAATACGGTAAATGAAGAGGTGAATGCCGGATACATTTTATTTGATATTATTTTTTATGTGCGCTTGAAAGAGGGACGTTCTAAAATTATCATAAATGTAGAAGCACAGAGAAAAGAACCGACAGAATATGATATTCTTAACCGGACCATATTTTACGTCAGTCGGGAAATCTCATCCCAGAAGAACCGGGAGTTTGTGAATAGCAATTATAACGATATCAAGAAAGTCTACTCCATTTGGATATGCATGAATATGCCAGAAGACAGTATGAACCATATACATCTGATAAATGATACGATTATAGGTAATCAAATCTGGAAAGGAAGAGAGGATTTGGTGAATATCGTTATGATAGGATTGGCAAAGGAAATTTCTCCAAAAGAAGAAAAACATGAACTTCACCGATTATTAGGGGCGTTATTGTCAGAAACATTAAGAGAAGAGGAAAAATTAGATATACTCAAAAACGAATATCATATACCGATGGAAAAATCAATAGAGGAGGATGTGAAAGTAATGTGCAATTTGAGTGATGGAATAGAAGAGCGTGGAATAGTAAAAGGAAGAGCAGAGGGAAAAGCGGAAGGAAGAACAGAACTCCTCAAACAACAAGTGCAAAAGAAGCTCGCCAAAGGACAGAGTGTAGAAGTTATAGCAGAAGATCTGGTAGAAGAGGTTGAGATTATCCGGACAATTGTGGATGAGATTCAAGCAGAAGAATAAGACGGTGAAAAAACCTACAGCAGTTATATTGCACAAAGCAGGCATAGATCAACTTGCCTCATAAGAATACCGATTGTGTTACTGGTCACAGTTACTGTGAACAGTAACTTTACTTGTGAATCATCTGTGAATCATTAATCCAAGACTTGCTAGAAGATGAAATCTATAGTATGATTAAATCTCAAAGGAGTTGAAAATAATGAGTGTAACAACAATACTGATTGCATTGATCGTGGTAGCTGTACTTTTGCTTGGAATTATTATTACGGTTATTGTGAAAAGTCGTAAAGTGAAACCTGCCGATGAATATGCTGACGAGTATGATGACGATGATTACAATACCAGGGACGATGAGGAAGAAGATACAAGATCCCGTCGCAGACGTCAGGTAAGACACAGTGATGCAACAATACCGCTTGATGTGCAAGAGCAAACGAAGAAAACAAAGAAACAGTGGAAGATTATTTTGGAGAATCAGGAGACTTGGGAGAAGTATACTTTCATTTTCTACGATAATATTGGAATCGGAAGAGGAAATAAGACTCCGGAATTCGAAAAATACATCACTATCACAGATGATCCGCGAATTTCAAAATTGCATTGTGCGATTATTCACGAAGGAGACAGATTATATCTGAAAGATATGGATTCACGTAATGGTACATACTTGAATGGACAGAGTCTGGACGAGCCTGTTGCAATCCAGAAGGAAGATGTGATCGGTCTTGGAAAGACGAAGATTGAAGTGAAAAAGATTTTGCGTGAACGCGACTAACAGAATAAGGAAAAACAAAAAGCGTTGTTGTAAAATCAAGGAATACACATATAAAGTTATTCCTTTACAACAGCGCTTTACCATGCTAAAATGTAACGCAAAGCAATAAGACAAAAATGATAAAATCAGGAGGTCGTACATGATTAAGTTATATGAAAATGGTGTCTATTTATTAAATGGAACTGAAATTGTAGAAGATAATGGCAGCGCACAGTTTCCAATCTCAAAGGAAGAGGCAGCGAAAAATACAATGGCTTATGGCATTTTGAATGCACATAACACATCAGGAAATATGGAAAACCTGCAGATTAAGTTTGATAAACTGACATCGCATGATATCACATTTGTAGGAATCATCCAGACAGCACGAGCTTCAGGACTTGAGAAATTTCCGATTCCTTATGTATTGACAAACTGCCACAATTCATTATGTGCAGTTGGCGGAACAATCAATGAAGATGATCATATGTTTGGACTTACATGTGCGAAGAAGTACGGCGGAGTTTATGTTCCACCTCATCAGGCGGTTATCCATCAGTTTGCAAGAGAGATGCTTGCAGGCGGAGGAAAGATGATTTTGGGTTCTGACAGCCATACTCGTTATGGTGCTCTCGGAACGATGGCAATGGGAGAAGGCGGACCTGAGCTTGTAAAACAGTTATTAAATAAAACTTATGATATTAAGATGCCGGGCGTGATCGGAATTTATCTGGACGGAGAGCCGATGAAAGGTGTCGGTCCACAGGATGTGGCATTGGCGATTATCGGTGCAACATTTAAAAATGGTTATGTTAATAATAAAGTTATGGAATTCGTCGGACTGGGCGTTGGCAAATTAAGTGCTGATTTCCGTATCGGTATCGATGTTATGACAACAGAGACAACATGCTTGTCTTCAATCTGGAAAACAGATGAGAAGATTAAAGAATTCTATGATATTCATGGAAGAAGCGGTGATTATAAAGAACTGAACCCAGGGGCATGTACTTACTATGATGGCATGGTTTATGTAAACTTAAGCGAGATTAAACCAATGATCGCAATGCCATTCCATCCAAGTAATGTATATACAATTGATGAAGTCAATGCGAACTTAAAAGATATTCTTCATGATGTAGAGCAGAAAGCACTGGTAAGTTTAGATGGAGCAGTAGATTACTCGCTGCAGGATAAGATCAGAGATGGTAAATTCTATGTAGAACAGGGAATTATTGCAGGATGTGCCGGTGGTGGATTTGAAAATATTTGTGCTGCGGCAGATATTATCAAAGGTAAGAATATCGGTGCAGATGCATTTACATTTAGTGTATATCCGGCAAGTACACCAATTTATATGGAACTTGTGAAAAATGGAGCGATAGCAGATCTTATGGAAGCCGGAACAATTGTGAAGACAGCGTTCTGTGGACCATGTTTTGGTGCAGGAGATACACCTGCTAATAATGCATTCTCTATCCGTCATTCAACAAGAAACTTCCCGAACCGTGAAGGTTCTAAACTGCAGAGCGGACAGATTTCATCAGTTGCATTGATGGATGCACGTTCTATTGCAGCAACAGCAGCGAACAAAGGATTCTTAACACCTGCAACAGCAATGGATGTAGAATATAAGGGACAGAAGTATCATTTTGATTCAAGCATTTATGCAAATCGAGTATTTGACAGCAAGGGAGTAGCAGATCCATCTGTAGAGATTCAGTTTGGACCAAACATCAAAGACTGGCCGGCAATGTCAGCATTACCGGAGAATCTTGTATTGAAGGTTGTTTCTGAGATTCATGATCCGGTTACAACAACAGATGAATTGATTCCTTCAGGAGAGACTTCATCATATCGTTCAAATCCACTTGGACTTGCAGAATTTGCATTATCAAGAAAAGATCCTGCATATGTAGGACGTGCTAAAGAAGTACAGGCAGCACAGAAAGCAATCGAAGCAGGCGAATGTCCGTTAGAGGTATTGGAAGAATTA
>ENA-OPSF01002337-OPSF01002337.1-human-gut-metagenome-genome-assembly--contig:-NODE-2337-length-12005-cov-2.724351_pt1 | contig 12005 bp, 4 predicted proteins | sample MGYA00241452_ERZ501896 | MGnify/ENA primary metagenome ERZ501896 (study PRJEB25962, sample SAMEA2042111) | human gut metagenome | biome: human gut; feature: human-associated habitat; material: faeces... | reverse complement strand
ACCCGCCAATGTATTGGTTCCTTCAGCATGCAGGAAAGGAGTAGCATCTACCACAAAAGCATTATATCCGTTCGGCCAGTAACAGGCCTCCTTGCCATTGATATATACACGTGCATGACTCATCGCACCGTCGAAAAGCAATACACACTGCTTGCCTTTTGCATAATTAGGTACAGTAAAGTTCAACCGGTACCAGCCAACTCCTACGAAAGGTAAACCTCCTGTTCGGCCGGCATGTTCCATGTCTTCTTTCTGCCCATCCTGAGTAATAGCCGTAAGCTGCTTGTCATTGTTGATACTGAACGGTCCGTAAATAGCCCAGTCGTGAGGCACAGTCACAGACTGCCATTTACTGTCATTGAGCTGTTCATTGCTGAATGTAGCCTGATCCTCGCGAGTAAATTTCCAACCCTTTTCCAACAACTGTTCCACACGTACCTGGGCACTGAGCATCATCGGAAATGCCAATGAGAAAAAGAATAAACTCTTCAGTCTGTAGTTCATCATAGCCTCTCAATTAAGATTAATAATGGTCTTGTTTATAAATAAATTAAATAACTATAGTAAACTTATAAAAAGTTATCAATGCAAGATAGGCATTTAATTAGTAATGCTTAATAACGAAAGCTTATTATTAACATATATATTTATCATTTCATATTCATTAATACTTTAATTCACATAAATAAAATAAGGTCTATAGAAAATGACTTAAGCATTTTTCTACAGACCTTACTGTATATTTTACCAATACGGATACCGATAAATCCCCATTAAACCAGATGGGCAATCAGCTCTTCCCGGTCACCAGCCAATAAATCGATAACTGGAATTTCAATCATGGTATAACATCCCGGTTGCTGTTTCATTGAAGCACGGGCCACACACACCAACACCTGTGCAGTCAATGCCGGATTATTGATTTTCATATCAAATTCAAACAACTGATTGTGAGTTTTTCCAGAAACACCTTTACGTACCAGATTTACGCCATGACCAACATCATTCAAATCGTCTACACAAGGAACCTGAATAACGTGAGTTTCATCATTTACAAAATAAGCATCAGACTTAATGGCAGCCTCTACAGTCTTGAAATCAGCTCCTTCTTCCAGTTCTACATCTTTAGCCACTTCCGTCCAAACTTCTCCCGTCTTACGGAAAGTAAGCGGATAACGGCGACCGTTAACCAACAACAGCATTGTTACCCCAGAGTTCGGAGCTTGATAACGTACCGTCATCGTGTAAGTCCCTTTACGCAGAACCGTCACTGTATCGCGTATAGCCGCCGACTTATTGGTTCCAAACTCTACAAATCCCTGTCCTTGATAGCCACGGTGACCATTGTAGTAAGCATTTCCACGACACGCAGCAATGTCTTTGTAGTCGAAATTTTCGGCTTCATATTGCAATGTTCCGGTATATACGGACGGAGCTTCGGGCACTTCTATCCGGGCCGGTGTCCACTCCGTCAAACGTTCCGTAGCATTCCCGCTACACTTAATGCCCAATTCCACCGGTCCATTGTGACTGACTGTGAGGGTCAACACCCCGTCTTTCCACTCTTGCTTCACCTCGCTTTCACGATGGTCGGCCCGGTCCTTCCACGTAATTTCCGGTTGTGTAGAAGCACCGTAAATACGAATCGTATCGGTCGCATTATCATCCTCGATGAAGACCTCATTGCTTACCTTCGAATTCCGGTAATTAGTCATATAAAGCATGACGCTGTCGGTAAACTCTTTCATTACCGCCATAGCGTATGGAGAGAAGTCCAATGAAATGCTTTCCGCCGTATTATATAAAAAAGGAATATTACCTTTCGCCCGCTGCGTGGAGATATGACGTGAACGTACGCCATTCACCGTTTTATCCTGGTACTGATAAGGATTATACGTCATCCACGTGTTTTCCGCATGAGCCGCATAAATGTCACCGGTATATTCCTCTGGGAAAAGTCGGTTCAGTTCGTTCACCTTGTCCTCCACTTTAGGCCAACGTTGGTCATATTCCGACACGTTTACTACCTGAAGCCGCTGCGCCTCCTCGTCCAAAAGGTCATACACCTGAGGAACAGTGGGATAACGGCCGGAACTCTTCAGCCACCATTTGTTTTCCAACCACGAATTGCCATAAGTAGCACCGTCTCGGTCGCATTCCGGACGGTAAAGCCCGTCGAACAACGTGGCCGGGGTGAGATAGTCATCGAACGTACCGGTGCTTTTATCGTTCCGGATACATATTTTCGTCCGGTCTATCACCTCACGACGCGTCAGTATCCGGACCGTTCCATCCAGTATTTTACGGAATTCGTCAATGTTAATGTTGACGAAATGAGGATACCATCCCCAACGACGCCGGGTATAGCCGTCGGCTGTTGTCGTAGTGGAAATTTCACGGGACACTTCTACCGGAATGGTTTCCGGACCGTCGATAACGGTTTGTCCCGTCAACATGACATGTTCCATGATAGGCATCGCTCCGGAAGCTTTTACGAACGGCTCGCGTTCCTGATCGTCTTCAGTAGCCGGGTTACCATCGTCCGTACTCCATCCACAAGCATCGAAACGAATACCGTATTGTCCGGCATACCCGCCGAGCCATGCCCCGAGGCAATTACTCTCGATGTCGAAAAAACCATTCTGCATCGTGTACTTCTCACAACAGATGAAGTGTTCTGGATGCTCCGTCAATAGTCGGTTTACCTCGGGATTCCGCTTCATGTAAGCTATAGGCATCATGTCGGCCGAATAATACGCCTGGGTGAAGCTTACCACAAGATATCCGCCATAGCGGTGGCATATCTTCAAAATGTCACCAAACAACGAAAGGCGTTCCAAAAAGGATGGCGTTCCCTCCTCTCCGAATCCCCAGAACTGTTCTGCAAAGTTCCAACCGATGAAATTGGGATATTTACGGAAATAATCCTCATACACCGAAAGGTCATGGTCGGAAAAACGGCTGTGTCCCCCACTGGCACACTGTACCATAGACCACACGCGCTTTTGTGCACAAGCCTTCAACCACGAATCACATACGGCAAACCCGTCATGACATGTAGCATCCGTCGCCGACAGCGACAAACTGAACACCACATACGGACGAATATCCTCGGGAACCATCTCAATGATACGCTCCGGATCCGGCGTATTCCAAGTATCGATATGCACAATCCATAAAGGACGCTCCGGCGATATGGGACGTCTTAATGGGACATCGGCCAATACCTCCATACTTACCACGAACATTACCACAAACGCCATAGCCGAAAGCCATACCCGTTTGTACTTCAAGAACATTTTTCTCATATACAAATCTATTTAAATGATTCTACATTACCAATTATCCGTACGGAAAGGTGCAGCCAACAACCCTTCTTTATTGCACAAATTGGCATCCGAGGGATTGTCACTCCACGCATACCGCACGGCTACAGGGTGTTTCACATCCTTATTGCTCACTACGACCTTGTTTCCTTTAATCACAGCATCCGCCCACACGAACTTCCGGTCTTCGCCGGCCACAGCAAAGTGTTTCAAGTCGCCTCCACGGCTTGCCAGTCCGCGTCCCACTTCAGTAAAAGAGATTACGACACGGTCGCCATCCACCTCCATACCTTTATATATAGGGCCGGAACAGACCACTTTCTCCCCGTAAATCAATTTGCGCGCCCCGAGAAACAACCGTTGCGCCACACTTTTCTTATCCAACGGATGAATGTCGTTCCATTCACCCACATCGTAGGTTACGGCCAAAGCCGTATGGGGAACCTCCGAAGCCACTTGTAATTGCGCCTCCCGCAAACGCGCCCAACCGCTATCCGTAGGACGGTCGTGTTTCTTCATATAATTGGGCAACTGCACCAAGAGAAAAGGCATGTCCGGCATCTGCCACGATTCGCGCCAGTCCGCTATCAGGGATTTTAGCAACGGCGCGTATTCCCCTGCCCGTCCGGCATTGTTCTCGCCTTGGTACCAAATGGTTCCCCGTACTTTCCAGTCCCGGATGGGATAAATCATACCGTTATACAGTCCCGAACCTACCATTTTTTGCTGCCGAAGCCGTTCAATGTATTCTTCCACACCGGTCCGGTCGATGCCGACTTTATACTTCCAAGTACCGCAGAGCAACACGGAATCCTCATCTCCCCTTATCACATAGGGCTTGTCCGGCACGATTTCCCCATGGCCGTTCATCGCCGTAAGTTTCAGCGTCACGTTATTCTTGCCCTGCACCAACACACCGGCCGGAATGTCATATTTGCGTGGAGGACCGAAATATGAGGTGGTACCCACCAAATGCCCATTCACGAACACCGAATCACCGTCGGCCATACGTCCCATATAAATCCGCGCGTGCCTCCCCACCATGGAAGAAGGCAAATCGAAAGTCTTGCGGTACCATACGACACCTTTCGTCCGGATACCGCGCTCATCCCACGTACCCGGCACTTCCGTCTCAGCCCAATCCGAATCATCGAAATCTTTTTGATTCCATCTGCCGGAACCTTTATCCTGACGGGATTCCTTCACTTTGCGCACAGCCTCCTCGTCCACCAAGAGACGCGGAAAATCTCTCAGACGCTCCTGGCTGATCCACGACTCAATATCCGTACCTCCCTTGCTTGCCACCAACATGCCCACGGGTACATGGTAGCGGTTCCATACTTCCGTGGCGAAAAAATAAGCCAGTGAAGTCCAGTTCATGACTTCGGATGCAGTAGCCGAATGCCACACGGCATCTCCGGCAATTTCTTCTCTTACGCCATCCGTCACATCCTGCGAAGGCACTTTATAGTGACGTATCATGTGATTATTCGATACCGGTATCTCCGGAAACTTCTCCACCAGACGTTCGATAGGTGTCTCCTGGTTCGACTGCCCTCCGCAGAGATAGACATCCCCCACGAGTACGTCGCGTATCACTTTCTCATTCACTTCCATCAGAAACGGTCCTCCGGGCTGTTGCGGAGGCAGCATGACGTGCCATTTCCCCGTCCCGTCGGCTTCTGTATAATAAGGTGTACCTCGGAAACGTACCGTGACTTTCTCACCAGGATCCGCCCATCCCCAAATTTTCAACTCGGTTTCCCGTTGGAGCACCATCCGGTCGCCCACCAATTTAGGTAGCCTGACCGCCGCCCATCCTTCGCCGCCTCCTACCAGACCGGCGAGGAACAAAAACACCGGACTCACTTTTTTTAGACAAAAGAGCAAAAGAACAAATTTTGTTGTCGTAACTTTCTTCTGTCCTTCTGTTCTTCTGTCTAAAACAATAGGCCTCGGCTCATGTCCGCCATTTTTTTCAAATAAAATATCCATCGCACTATAATGTTAAAACCATATCGCTTATCGTAGCCTGTTTTTAATGATTCAAAGATACACCTTCTGTGTCTACCCGATTTTACGTCGTGTAACACATTTGTTTGCTCATGTTTCATTTGCAAAAAAATCTACCGTAAGGTTTCATAATATAAAATATCTGCGACATATTCAAAAACGAAAAAGAAAAGAAAGTCCTAACTTTGCCGTAGAGACAATCACAAAAGTGGAAATAGGTTTCATAATATAATGATTAGGTTAATGTTGGTTTTTCAGGTAGCTTTGTGTGAAGGTATCAGGATATTCAGGAGTTTCATAATTGGAAATTAGGTTAATGATTGGTTCTTAGGTAGTAGGATTGTTTAAGAGAAAAAGGATTGTTTTTGCAGGAAACCCCAAGCCGGATGTTACCCGGCTCACAAAAAAACAGCAGACGGTCGCATCCGCCTGCTGTTTTTTATTTATCGCGTTTCCGCTGAAAAGTCGTGTCCTGCCACGTCTACTTCTTTGCCGTCATCAGCCTTACCTCATACACGCGAGGAGTGGCTTTCTTCTCCGAAGGAGTGATTTTGACGGTCAGAACGTCCTTCCCGTCCATCTCGTCCGGCAAATCGAAATACACCGTTTTCATTCCTCGTCTACCTGCCGGGCTTATCATACCGACCGTACGTTCTTCTACCATAACCAAAGCGTCCGTATCAGCCATACCGCCCTCGTACTCCACACGCAAACGGGACACATCACGTCCATTCGTTTTCATGCGGTACGAGAACCAACCCTTTCCGGTAGCGTCACGCCAATGGCGGGCGTTACGTGACAGCTCCGACCGGATGAAATGATCGCTTTCCGGCTGCTGTTCCCCACAGATGACCTTATCCGCAGTAGCGGCCTCCAGTTCGTTCTTCTCCCGTTCCGAACGCGCCAGAGCCTCTTGCTGGGCTTTCAGTTTATCGGGAGAAATCACCGGCCAATACACCATGTAACGACATTCATACAGGCGATTGAACGGCTCCAACGTCATCCCTTCATAACGCTCGGGATACACCCCACGAAGTTTGAACTCCAACGGCTTTCCTTCCACCTTTTCGATATGGGACAAAAGGTCGTCTTTGTCACCCACGATGACCGGCATATCCTGCAAAGGCCACTGCGGTCCGGCAGCGATGTGGCCTCCACGGCTGTCATCGGCAAACAAACCGACCTGTTCCTGTCTCCCCATGCGCGAAGCCAATACCACTGGACCGTACATGAAAGAATAATTGTCCGAACCGTCGGGCAAAGCGGACACGCGCAAAGACATCGGCAACGTCAGCCGCACTTCGTCCCCATCGGCCCATTTGCGGCTTACCGCCACATAACCGCCGGATGCCGACACGGGTTGAGCCGTCCCGTTCACCGTCAGCTCCATCCGGGAAGCGTCCGACCACTCCGGCACACGGAACTTCACCGTGAACTCTTTCGCCTTGCCGCACGACAGGCGAAGGGTGGTAGCCTCTTCATAAGGGAAACCCGTGAGTTGCTCCACGCGCACCTTCCCCCACTGCAACACCGAAGGAATAAACAGGTTGACATACAGTTCATCCTCGCTGTGGCCGTAAATCATCTCTCCGTATTTGGCATGGTTTTCCATTCCGGAGCCCACACAGCACCAGAAACTCGTCTGCGGTTGGGAATATACCCGATAATGCCCCGAACGCATCGGCGTAAAATATACGAAACCTCCCTGCACCGGATTTATGGTAGACAAAATGTGATTGTACAACGCCCGTTCGTAATAGTCCATATAATGTGCGTCCGCACTGGTCTGATACAACATTTTGGTCAGCCGCAGCATATTATATGTATTACAGGTCTCCGGCCCCTGCTCGCTCGTCAGCATACTGGAGAAATCCTCCGAAGGATGGAAATGCTCACGCACACTGTTGCCGCCGATAGAGATGCTGCGCCGCTCCACCACCGTCTCCCAAAAGAAACGTGCCGCATCGTCCCAACCCTCATCGCCTTGCAAGTCCGCTATGCGCTTATAGCCGATGACTTTCGGGATTTGAGTATTGGCATGCTTGCCTGTCAGTCGGTCTTCGTGCTTCAACAAAGGGTCGAGAATCTCACGGTGTGAAAAACGGTGGGCCAGTTGCAAATAGCTGTCCTTTCCCGTCAAGTCGGCCACATCGGCAAACACCTCGTTCAATCCCCCGTGTTCGCTGCGCAACATGTCCTGTATCTGTTCGTCGCTCAGGTCTTTCGTCAGATTCATCATCCAATCGGTCAACTTCACCAACATGTCACGCGCCTCCTTACTTCCCGCCAAAAGGTAGGCATCCCGCAAACCGGCATAAGTCTTATGGATATTGTACAACGGTACCCATCCTCCATTCAGTCCGAAAGAGGAAGCTTGGATGTCCCCTTTAGACACAGCTTCCCATATTTTACGTCCGTTCGGTGCGCCACACAAGTAACCGTCACCGGCAGCGTCTTGGGCACGTTTCAATTCGGACAACATGTAGTCCAACCTCTGTTTGATTTCTTCGTCTCCGGTGGCGGCATACATATAGGAAAGCGCCGAAACGTAATGTCCCCCGATATGACCGTCCAGACCCGTATTTTCCCAGTTGGTATAATTATCAGCTTTCGGTTCTAATCCTGCACCTTTCAAATAAGGTGCCAAAAGACGGTCGGGATCCAACCCGAGTAAATAACGGACGTCCAAATCCTCCGCATGTTTGAACGGACTTTGTGTCAATCTCACGTCGTTCAACGGAAAAGTCTCCACTTTCACCGGAATCCGGGCATTCGCTGAAAGCCACACGAACAACAGCGATGCCGAACATAATGATTTTAATACATTCATATATACTTCTTATTAATATTGGATTTTACAGCGTTAATTTATAAGAATACAGCTTTTCGCGCACGAATATACGACTTTTTCGGAAATATTTCAAAAAGCCGGTAATATTCCTTGCACTTCCACTTCGGCTAAAGCCGGACATTTTCTTTGCGGACCGTCTGGAAAAGATAAACGGATAAAACGAGCCTTCACCGGTCTTTTCTAAGCCGATTTCCACCAAGCATCTTCCCATTCCCCGACCGACGACATGATTTCCCAATTCACTTGATCTGCCGACAACTCCACTTTGAACGTCCCGACATAATGCTCTGCAAAAAGGACTCTCACGCCATACAAATCCAACGTACGCTCTACGTCTAATGTCAAATAGGGAGCCGCATCGCTTTCTTGCGGTTTCCAATAGGTGGAATTATTTCCATCGGTAGCCCTACCCGGAGAATACCCTTCGGCTGAAGTACTGGCAAAAGTAGGACTATTCGGGCCGTAAGTCTGTAGTTCAGGCTTCACACGATGGGCAGCAAAGCGTACATACGGGCGCGAAAGAACCTGGACGGACTTGCCTTCTTCATACTCCGGCGCACCTGTAAATTCCAGTTGCACACGCCCGGATTCCAATCCGGACGAGGATGCCTCCACTACCGTATGTCCGGCATAATAGGCCCGCAAGGCCATGGCTGCCTTACCGTCTGCAATCCGTATGTCGCTATCGGCAGAAAAAGTGATGGAACGCCCCGTCGGGAACTCTCCCGGCCCCGAAAGCACGGAAAGTGTGACATCCGGACTATTACTTAACTCACGCCCGTCTCGGTCCAACACCGTAACCACTAATTGCACATCATCCGTACCATCGGCCAAAATGCCTGTTGTTTTCGAAGCTTCCAGACGGAGACGCGCGGGTACTCCTTCTTGCGGCCACGCAGGAGGCGCCTCATGTCCATATTCATTGCGATACCAATACCATGCACGCTTGGGAAGGCGAAAATAATCCACGATACCCATCCGCGCCATGTTTTCTCCGAAAATACTACCATGGTCGAACCCGCACCAAATCGCCTGTCCGCTTCTCCACTCACGGCCTTTCCAACCTTCGTCCCGACCCAAATCGCCCCAACCGGCCATATATTTACCGGGCCGCCCGGCGGTCGTACTACCGTACTCCGTCACCACGCTGGGAATGCCGGGCTGTTGGAAGTCTGCGATGTTCGCTCCGTCACCATTATATCCGGCCACATCCCCAATCCCGTCTATACGGTCTTTTCCCAACGGCCGTTGGGCCCCTCCCACGGCGGCCTTGCGCGTAGGGTCAAGCCGATGAGCGGTATCTACCATCTTTTTCAAGAGCGACTTAACTCCCGGAATGGTCTTCCCGTCGGTAAAGAAAGGTTCGTTACACATGCTCCATACGAACACAGAAGGGTGATTGCGGTGAATGCGTATCATCTCTTCCAACTGCCTGAGCACATTCCGCTCAAATCCCTCGATGTCTTGTTCCTTCACGGGATAAGCACTGGCCGTCCAACCGCCATCCACTTTCGGGCCGGCCGTACCCCAAAACGAGACTTCAGACCAAAAGAGCATGCCCTCACGGTCACAAGCGTCCGAAAAAGCCGGAGCGTGGGGATAATGGCTACCGCGAATCATGTCAAAACCGGCTTCCTTCATCATCCGTACGTCGCGGCGCATGGCTTCCTCAGTGACAGCGTCTCCCCATCCGGCATGATCCTGATGTACATTCGCACCCCGGAAAAAGAAATGCTTCCCGTTCAAAAAGAAACCTTTGTCGGCCGTCCACTCAAACCAACGGAAACCGAACGCCACTTCTTCACTATCCACCAATTTACGCCCTTTGTACAGGCTACACACCACCGAATACAGGTGAGGATGCGACGGATGCCACAAAGCCACGCCCTCTATTTCATCGGTCACTAAGTCGAACTGTACCGAACTTTGTGCTTCCACGTGCCGGACAGCCTTTTGTTCGGTCACGATGTGCCGGTTCTCATCCAGTACCTGTACTCTCAATTCGTATGGTCCTCCCTCGTCCGCCATATTTCGCACATCGGTCTGTACACGTACCGACGAGGAGCGTCCCTTATGCGCGGCCAAGGTCGGTGTCGTCACAAACGTACCATACCAATCAATATGCACGGAGGGCTTCTTCACCAAACGCACGTTGCGGTAGATGCCTCCACTGAACACATGTTCGCCGCCGCGCGGAGCCACATCACCCCTCCACAGATTGTTTACCCTTACGGCAATGTTGTTCTTTCCCTCCTTCACGTAGGGCGTGAGGCGTACATTGAAACCGGTGTAACCTCCTTCGTGCGTGCCAGCAAAGTGGCCATTCATATACACTTCCGCCACTTGGAATACACCATCGAACTCCAAAAAGATCTCTCGTCTCAAGTCTCTCTTATCCAACACCACGATCCTACGATACCAACCGTAACCGGTATAGAAATCTTTCCATAGGAAATAAGGTATGCTGAACGAATGAGGCAATCCGATATGCTCCCATGCCGAATCGTCATAATCAGTCCGTTCCGCCCCCGGATGGTCGCCCCGTTGGTATGTCCATTCACGGTTCAGATTCACCACCTCCCGGCCATCCGTATTCATGGCCTGCACTCCCCAAACGACCCCACAAAGCCAACACCATCCTATCCATATTGCTTTTTTCATCCTTACACTTTATTATATGAATATAAAAGTACATAAAGGTTTCGCCTCATAAAAAAATAAGTTCCTCATAGCCAAGCATTTGAAAAAGTGCGCCAAACTGCATTTCATTCTCCTGAGATTGATTTATCATTCGGCTGAGAACGATTTTTCAATCTCAGGCGAATGATAAATCAATCTCAGGACACTCATCCGGCACAGACAAACCTTTTACAAACAAACATCCATTCCAGGCTTTACCCGGCACGGAATTTATAAGTTTTTCCGGGCCGGGTCTGCACATCATATTCATACACTTCGGGCACGGACACTTGCGGACGGTCTTTCAACTCGGAAGAGAACAAGGGGGCTTTGATGTCGGCCGGTGACAACATTTCGTTAGGACACGCACCTGATGCCTTCCGCAAACCCTTGCCCTTCAAAGGCACATAGGAACGCAGGCGAAGCGTGCCGCCCACGGTGGAACGCACGGTAGCCGAAGACAAACGGCCATCTGTCCACTCCATATCCACTTCGTAACCTCCACGCGCCCGCAGACCTTTCACGCTGCCTTCTTTCCACACATCGGGCAAGGCCGGTAACAGATGCACCGCCCCATCGTGGCTTTGCAACAGCATTTCGGCAATGCCGGCAGCCGCTCCGAAGTTTCCGTCAATCTGGAAAGGCGGATGGGCATCGAACATATTGGGATAGGTACGTCCTTCGGGATATTCATTCGCTACGGCATCACTGGGCAGCAACTGAAGCATGTTGCTTATCAGACGATAGGCATGATTACCGTCCAACATGCGTGCCCAGAAGTTGATTTTCCAACCGATGCTCCACCCGGTAGCCTTGTCTCCACGCTGTTCCAATGTGGTACGGGCTGCCCGAAATAGTTCGGGGTGCAAGAACGGAGAAACCTGATTACTGGGATAAAGGCCATAAAGATGGGAAATATGGCGATGCTCGTCCTTCGGATCGTCCACATCCTGAAGCCATTCTTGCAACTGGCCGTGCCGCCCGACTTGCATGGGGGGCAGCTTGTCGAGCATCTGCGCCAACGAATCGCGGAAGGCGGCATCATCGCCCACAATCTCAGAAGCCAGCAAAGTGTTGCGTAAGGCATCGAACACGATTTGGTTGTCCATGGTGCAACCTGCCGTGACCGGACCGTG
>ENA-OPSF01002330-OPSF01002330.1-human-gut-metagenome-genome-assembly--contig:-NODE-2330-length-12038-cov-8.046232_pt1 | contig 12038 bp, 10 predicted proteins | sample MGYA00241452_ERZ501896 | MGnify/ENA primary metagenome ERZ501896 (study PRJEB25962, sample SAMEA2042111) | human gut metagenome | biome: human gut; feature: human-associated habitat; material: faeces... | reverse complement strand
TCTCCAACAAGAACGTGGCTACATTTATCAAAGAGTTCATCGTTGCTCTGCCTAAAGGCGAACACATGGACTTTATCCCGGGTTCTTACGCACAGATTAAGATTCCTAAATTCTCAATGGACTATGACAAGGACATTGATAAGAGCTTGATTGGTGACGAATATTTGCCTGCATGGGAGAAATTCGGTTTGCTGGGGCTGAAGTGTAAGAACGACGAGGAAACAATCCGTGCTTACTCTATGGCCAATTATCCTGCCGAAGGTGATCGTATCATGTTGACAGTACGTATCGCTACTCCGCCGTTCAAACCGAAAGAACAAGGTCCTGGATTTATGGACGTAATGCCGGGTATCGCTTCTTCTTATATCTTTACCCTGAAACCGGGTGACAAGGTAATAATGAGCGGTCCTTACGGAGACTTCCACCCAATCTTCGATTCTAAGAAGGAAATGATGTGGATTGGTGGTGGTGCCGGTATGGCTCCGTTGCGTGCGCAAATCATGCACATGACGAAGACGTTGCATACGACGGATCGCGAGATGCACTATTTCTATGGTGCGCGCGCGTTGAACGAAGTGTTCTATCTGGAGGACTTCTTAGGCTTGGAAAAGGATTTCCCGAATTTCCATTTCCATTTGGCTTTGGACCGTCCGGATCCTGCCGCAGACGCAGCAGGCGTGAAGTACACTCCGGGTTTTGTGCATAACGTGATGTATGAGACCTACCTGAAGAATCACGATGCGCCCGAGGACATCGAATATTACATGTGCGGTCCCGGGCCGATGTCGAAGGCTGTGGTCGGCATGCTCGACGGTCTGGGTGTAGATCCTGAATCTATCATGTACGATAACTTCGGTGGATAATTCTTTACTGAAAATAAAATCAGTAAAAAGTAAAATAAAAGAAGGAAAGCTCCTGATTTTCAGGGGCTTTTCTTTTTACCTTTTCTTGCTATATATTTTATTTCCTTTCTTTTGCTTGCTCTTGATAATACTTTTTTTGTTACTCGTTTCTCAACTATAATCGTTATATTTGTGATGGGTAACAAATTAAAAACATAGTAACAATGAAAAAAACACTTTCCACACAGGCTAAAGAGCCTATCAGATTGCGTTCAAAGAAACTTGCCAATGGAAATCTTTTTCTTTATCTGGATTTCTACCGTGATGGCAAAAGAGAGTATGAGTTTCTTAAGTTATATCTCGTACCAGAAAAGACCAAAGCAGACAAGATTAAGAACGAGGAAACACTAAGAACTGCTAATGCTATCAAAGCGCAAAAGATTGTGGCTTTGCAGAATGAGGAACACGGTTTCACTGTCAGCGGCAAATCTAAAATCAAATTTATTGATTTCATGGTAGTACAGGCGAAAAACTATGAAGAACGCGGGAGTTATGCCTATGCTCAATCTATCAGAAACTCAATCTATCATTTAAGAAAGTACAAAGGCGATGCTGTAACGCTTAGACAGGTAGATAAAGCCTATCTTTTGGGTTATATTGACTTTTTAAACACAACTGGAGGGAAATATAACAAATCGTTATCCGATGCAGCTAAAGCTCTTTATTTTGATGTTGTGGTCATAGCATTGAATAAAGCTGTGAAGGATGAGATTATACCGACAAATCCGGCACATAAAATCAATTACAAGGATAGACCACAACAGGGTGAGGCGACAAAGCAGTATCTTACCTTTGAGGAGGTGAAAGCATTAGTAGCTACTCCATGTAAGTATGAAGTACTTAAACAGGCTTTTTTGTTTGCCTGTTTCTGCGGATTAAGATATAGTGATATAGGTTTGCCTGTCTGTGTGCCGACAGGCAGGCGTGCCGGCAGACCGGTCGGCAGGCAAGCAGGACGGCAGGCAGGTTGGAGCGCGGTCATGCTTGCAGGCCAGTGTGTGTATGCCATGCCTATATGCTTTTGTTTATTGCACCATTCTTTTGTTGCTTTATTACTACGTTGATAGAGGGATGTATTGTACCACCGATTTATATCATTCAAACTCCACCTCTCTAAAGCCACAATCCATTGCTGATACCTTTATTTGAAGTTTCGCTGTTGTAAACCAGCACAACAGCACGACAGCAAACCAGCATATCATTGAAACTATGTTGCTTCCTATCTGCATTGAATTACTTTCTTGCTTGTCGGGTTCTGTTCTTCATTGTTTTAGCAAACCATTGGTTTGCTGAATTTGTAAACAAGCGAGGATGTATTTGCTCAAAATAGCATTTCCTTATTGGTCTAATGTCTGTTTTGGCTGTGATTGGCACATATTGGCATCGAATTGACACTATTGTCTGTTTCTCAGAAGGATGAAAATCCGGCTTTGTTCTCTGTAAGCTCAATAAAGTGCAGGCTTGCACACTGCCCTCATTCCCTTTCTTCTTTTGGGCAGTTTGGGCATCGGGAAACGATGCTTTGAAAGCCGAAATTACAACACTTGTTCAAATCCGTTTATTGACGGATTTCTTGTGCTCTCAAAAGCACAGCAAGGTGTCCTTCGAGTTACCCGAAGGCTTTTCGGTTACTGCCGAAAAGTGGCAGCAGCAAGGTATGTTTTGAGTTACTCAAAACCTTGCGAGTTACTCTCGCAAGCCTTGCCGCCGAGTTGCCTCTCCGAAGTCGGGCAACCTGTTCCAGACCTGCGGCAATCGTGCCTTATTCCTTGTACTTGATGCCGTATTGTTTCATCTTGCCGTATAGTGTGGTGCGCCCGATGCCGAGCAGTTCAGCAGCCAGCGAACGGTTGCCGTCCGCCTGTTTCAGCGCACGGATTATCTGCTTCTTTTCCATTTCCACGTTCTTCAAGGAAAAGGATGTTTCGCCCGACAACAGTGGTTCTTCAAAATTCAGTTTGTCAGCCGTTATCACATCCTCGTCGGTTAACAGCACCGCCGAACGTACAGTTCCTTTCAGTTCCCTCACGTTGCCGCCCCACGGATGGGCGAGCATCCGCTTCCTTGCCTCCGCATCAAAGCCTTTCACCTGTTTGCCGAACTCTTTGTTTGCAAGTTCACGGAAGAAGTCTGCGAGCGGCATAATGTCCTCACGACACTCACGCAGCGGCGGTATGTTCAACGTGTATTCCTTAATCCGATGGAACAAGTCCTGACGGAAACGCTTTTCGGCTACTGCTGACTGCATATCCTCGTTGGTAGCGGCAATGATGCGCACGTCAGCAGTCTTTTCCTTGTTGCCGCCTATGGGTCTGTACCGTTTGCTCATCGTATGTATTTTCTCGGCGACAACCTTGCCCCTTTCCTTACTTTTCGTTATCTTCGCCACCCGAAAACTAACATTTAACAGAAAATGAAATGAAGAAAAAGACAAAACGTAATTTGATTATCGCAGCGATAGTGATAGTCTTGATTGCTGCCGGAGCCGCTTGGTTTGCTTATCCTTTCATCCGTTATAGTTCGCATACGCTTGCATACCGTTCAGCCCTGCCGGAAAACGCGTGCTATCAATATCCGATTCAGTACAGCAAAGAGGGTTGGTTTCTGATTGATTGTACCCTCAACGGCACGCACAAAGTTCCGCTCCGTATCGACACGCAAGCGACAAGCCTTATGCGCGAAGATTCCATCCAAGCCTACGGTGGCGAATACTGGGGGAATTTGCCGATTAAAAGCACCAATGCGTATCAAGAGAAAAATTCTCCGGAATTGTACACATTCACTTCTATTGCTTTTGGTGAGGCAAGCATCCAAGAACCGATGTTCAACGGCATTCGCAAAGATAACGTGATATATGATGTGATAGATGAAGGCGTGTTCGGAACGGAAATGTTGGCTATTGGCACGTGGAAATTCGACACGGAAGCGGGCACGATGACGCTTTTCCATTCCAATAACAAAGATCTGCTGGCGAAGGAGACCGCAGGAATGACCTATCTCCCTCAAGGATTGCGCGAGGATTCCATTCCGGTTTATATGAATGGATTGAATGAAGAAGTACGCTTTACGCTCGATTTGGGTTATACAGGAGTATTGGAGATAAACAACGCACTTGCAGACCGGCTGAAAACGCACTTTCCTTACGAAGAAAAAATCAAACAGCACGGAGGGAAATTGACCGATACGCTCACCGTTTTCAAGATTCCCGTTACGGTTGCCGGAACACGGGTTGATTCTTGTGAGGTAGTGAACAGTCGCGTGGTGGATGCCAACTATATAGGAGCCGAATTTATGCACCGTTGCAATTTCGTTCTGTATTATTCTCTCAATGAGCATGGCAAGCCGAACAAAGACCTCTATCTGAAAGTGAGATAAATTATTTCAGTCGACAATGCCAATCCGCGCCGACAACCGCCCTCCCCAGCGGGGACAACACAAATCCTGCCGGATAACCACTTTTCCCTGCGAGGACAGCCCTAATCCGTCAGGATAACCGCTTTCCCCGGCGGGGACGATGCCAATCCTGCAGGATAAGCACTTTCCCCGCTGGGGAAAGGCAAAATCGGGACGGATTGGAACTTTCCCCGCTCTGAACTTGGCTCGCCGGAAAGATTTAGCTACATTCGTTACAGAAATTCTAAAATATCACGGAATATGAAAAAGATTCTCACATTAAACATCAAGCAACTTCGCACCGAGGAGTCGTTCGGCTATCAGAAACAGGTCGTGGCGGAAACGGCGAACCTGCCTATCGGCGAGGAGACAGGAACCCCAAGCGAGATAAGCCAGCTGTCCGCTACGAATCCCGTGTTGGAGGCAAAGGTTAACGATTTCACCACCGCTGTCGATGCTTTCGACGATGCGTTGAAGGCATCCTCCACGAATCCCGCCACCGCCACGGCGACCGCGACGGATGACGCGCGTGACGCATCTTGGCGTGGTGCGAACAATTATGTGACGGCGATGTGCGCCCATCCGACCGCCGAAGTAGCCGCCAATGCCGCCGAAGCGAAATCATTGTTCGACAAGTATGGCGACCCCACGAAGCTGGCGCAGACCGAGGAAAGCGGTGTATTACACAATCTGTTGCAGGACTTGGAAGCTCTTGATTCAAGCAAGCGCACTGCGTTGAATCTGGATGTATGGATTACGGATTTGAAAGCGAAAGAAGAAGCCTTCCTCGCCGCAGCCGCCGAGCGCACGGAAGCTGACGCCGCCCGTCAGGTGGGTATCGTGAAGGAAACCCGCACCGCCGCAGAAGCCGCTTACCGTTCATTGGTTGATACCGTCAATGCGTTGGCAATGATAAATGGTGATGCGGAATATGCTACTTTCATCGACCACGTGAACGCGATGATTGAGCGTCAGAAAGCTATCTCAAAAGCACGCACTACGCGGGCGAAGAAGGAGGATGAGAAGCCGGGCGAGCTTTGATTCGTTGAGTAAGAATTAGGATTAGCCCCTGCAAGCCCCTACAAGCCACAATGCGTTTGCAGGGGCTTTTTCTGTAAACGGGTCGCACGTTTCGCCACTTCGGGCAGGTAGTTCACCAAAAGACTGTCGGTTTCCTCCTGCCGTTCAAATACCGACATGATATGCTGCAGATGTTCCTCTTTGCTTGCCAGTAGAGAGCGAAGAGTGTCTATCTGCGCTGGATGCACATATGCTGCACAATGGAACTTCAATGCTTGTAACAGACTATCTGTACACAGACGTTGGATACGGTAATGACTACAGTCTGTTCTGTTCCAATCAATGACACTCTCTCCCAACATGGTAAGCCGAGTGATATATCGATGGACATTGTGAATATCACGTATAGCTTGCTGTACTTCGCTGTTTTGTAAATCAATTTCTGATATTCGATGTCGTTCACGTACCAGAATTGATGCCATAAAGCCGATAAGTACAATTAAGATAAAATATCCTACTAACACTTTATACCGTAAATTCATTTAAGAATCTATCATTTTAAAGATGCCTGCTCTATAAAAACAGGCATCCTATTGATTTTTATACCGTTTTTACAGTTTCCAACCTGAAATTTGTTCCTGAATATTCCATAGTTGGGCATACAACCCTTCGGCCTGCATCAATGTTTCATGCGTACCTTTTTCCTTTATCTGTCCGTTATCCAACACGATAATTTGGTCTGCCCCCTTAATGGTTTTAAGTCTATGCGCAATGGCAATGACAGTATGCCCTTTGATGAGTGCATCTATGGCTTTCTGTACTTCCACTTCATTTTCGGGGTCAAGTGAGGCGGTCGCTTCATCAAGCAGGATGATTTGTGCGTCTTTCAGCATGGCACGGGCTATGGATATGCGTTGCTTTTCTCCGCCCGAAAGGGTACACCCTCCTTCGCCTACCAAGGTGTCATATCCTTTGGGCAACCGCATGATGAAGTCATGACAGCAGGCTTTTTTAGCTGCGGCTATAATTTCTTCTTCCGTCGCGTCAGTTTTACCAAAGCGGATATTATTGCGTATGGTGTCCTGAAACAGATAGACATCCTGAAATACCATAGAGATGTGGATCATCAGACTTTCTGGATTTATCTCATTCATCGGAACACCATTGAAAAAGATACATCCTTTCTGTGGGTCGTAGAAACGGGCGCAAAGCTTCATCACCGTACTTTTCCCGCTTCCCGAAGGTCCGACAAGAGCCGTCAAGGAGTTTTTCGGGAGCGTAATGTTTATATCATGCAACACTTCCTTGTCTTGATAGGCAAACGATACGTGTTCAAACCGGATATCGCCTGCTGCCGGGGATTGCCGTTCTCCTTTCATCTCCGGCTCGTTCATCAAGGAAAGGATGCGTCCACCGGCAATGGAAAAATAGCGGAACTCGGTAAAGTTTGTCAGGGCGGAAGTCAGCGGGTCGAACACACGAGAACCGACCACAAGGAACAGCACAAATACAAGGATTGAAAGTTTTCCTCCCAATAAAAGATAAGTTCCGCATAGCACCATCATTGTCAGTCCGGCACGTACCAGAGTAATGCTCAACAGAACAAACGGGCCTAACAAGGCTTCCTGACGGATGCAAGCACGGCGAAGTTCCGCAAAAGCATCGCGCAACCTGACAAAGCGGTCACCTATCAGATTGTACGCTTTCATTACCCGAATACCCTGCAAGTATTCTTCCAACCGATTTCCAGCATTTATTTTTGCTTGAATTTGCCTGCCGCTTAGACTTCGTTGTGCTTTTGTGCTTGCCCACAGGACAAGCATGGCAAACGGCAAGGCCGCAAACATACTGACCGCCATCCTCCAATCTATCCATACAAGCGAAGCAAAAGCCAGTACGGGCATGACTATGGCACCCATAAGTTGGGGCAGGTGGTGCGAAATTCCGGTCTCTGCCATCATGAAGTCCGTAACAAGCATAGACGACAAATCACCCGGATCACGTTTCGACAAAAAGCCCAACGATAGTTTCCGCAAGTGCTCCGCCAGCGACAAACGCCCGGAAGCACTCATTTCGTATGCTCCTCTAAAATTGGCTCGGTAGGATGCCCGTTCTGCCAAAGCCATGACCAGCATATAAACAGCCATAATGCCGATTATCCACCACAGGCGGGTCGTGTCAAGCGGCTGTCCGCTCCCGTCAAATGCACTGAAAATGATACGTATCGCTTCTATAGAAAGACAAAACGGTACTATATTCACTAAGTTGGCAAGCATGGTGTAACCCACCGGCTTGTAAAGTCTTTCCGTGTGACCTATTGTAATATTCTTTATTGCATTCATATCTTATTTTATTTATATGCTATAATATGTATTTCTTCCTTTTTACGGATTGTTCTGATGGATGAAAATCCGACTTCATGCAACCGTTCTTCCAATTCTGCCGGAGTATAGACAACCATACCGTCTATCCGTTCCGTCCATATTTTTCCAAGTTCGGGGTCGCTCGCTTCCAGACTAATAAGGAAACAACCTCCTTCTCGGAGAACACGCGCCACTTCAGACAACGCTATGTTTACAGGCGACCAGAAATAGACCGTTTCAAAAGCCGTGATAGCATTAAAGAATCCATCCTCATAAGGTAATGAACAAACATTCCCTTGTTGTATGAAACATCTTTTATTCAAGTCTTTTTCGTTATACTTTTGGGCGAATGAAACACTTTCTTCTGACAGGTCTATGCCATAGATATTTCCTTTTGGACATAAATTCAATAAACGTTTCAAATTCGCACCACCGCCACAGCCTATATCAAGAACATTCCAATTCGGCTGCCATTCCACTTGCTTCATGCCACGATTAGCTAAAGATGCATGAAAACAATTCATTCCTCGCAAAATCATCCGTCCCCAAAATCCTTGCGGACAACTTGTGTTTTGCAAGACCTTGTTTAAGAAATTCTTCTTTCTCATATTGCTTTTAGTTTTTGTTCAACGTCCAATGGTATGCGCTCGTATAGGCATCCCACATGTTTTTATATACACCCTCCGTCGCAGACAATTGTTCATGCCTTCCGCATTGCACAATGCTTCCTTCTTTCATGACGACAATCTGATGCGCAGAAATAATGGAAGAAAGGCGATGGGCAATCACAATGACCGTCTTGTCCTTTATCAGCGACTGCAAAGCCATCTGCATTTTATGCTCGTTTTCAGGGTCAGCGAAAGCAGTCGCTTCGTCCAACACCAGTATCGGAGCATTCTTCAATATGGCACGAGCCACACATATCCGTTGGGCTTCACCGCCGGACAGGAATACACCTTTATCGCCTATCCTTGTTTCGTAGCCTTGCGGCAAACGCTCTATGAAATCGTGGCATTGGGCAGCTTTCGCAGCGGCTATCACCTTTTCTTTCGTGGCATCAGGAGAGCCTACGGCGATGTTCTCATAAAGAGTGTCGTAAAAAAGGAAAGTGTCTTGAAAGACGAATGAAACCATATCCATCAGTTTTGCGGTAGGTATTTGGCGTATATCTGCACCGCCTATACATATTTTCCCTTGCTCCACATCCCAGAACCGAGGTATCAGGTTGGCAACCGTTGATTTGCCGCTTCCTGACGGACCGACAAGAGCAGTTATCTTTCCTTGTGGTGCAATGAAGCTGACATCACGCAGGGCTTCCGTTCGTGTTCCCTGTTCCGTGTTTTCGTAGAAGAATGATACATGACGGAACTCTACATCGTAAGCAGCAGGCACTTGCGGATGTCCCGGCTCCGGCACAGGTTTCTTTTCCAGTATGCGGTCAATGCGGTTTACTCCTTCGTTGATGTCGCGCGTATTCCCTCCTAAAAAAGTCAGTTTGTAAACGGGCGAAGCCATACCCGGTCCCATGATAATGAAGAACAGCCATACTACCGCCAATGACAAGGATTGCGGACTGGCTTGCATCAGCAGGATGCCCACAGGAAGAATAAACGTCACCATCGAATTGAGCAAGACGGTAAAGGCAATCATTCCGTTCTGGTAGGTGTCACAGCATTTCAAGGCGAATGTCTTGTACGCCTGAATCTCGGCATTGAACTGACGGAACGAACGGACGCTCTGCCCGAAAATCTTGACTACGGGCATTCCCCGTACATACTGCACGGCAGATGCGCTCATCTTTTCCTGCGCATCGTAATAGATGGACATGAACTCTCTTGCCCTTTTACCCATGAAGTTGGAGAATTGGAGGAAAAGGCTGAGCACCACGACCGCCAGGCAGACCACCGTCAGCCATACATCCAATGAGAAAAAGATGACCAGCATTACCACTACCGTTGCCATTACATTGACCAAATCCGGAATGGTATGGGCGATGAAGCCCTCTATTTTCTCGATATTCTGGTCCATTGTTTTCTTGATGGCTCCCGTAGAGGTATTGTTCAAATATCCCAAAGGCAGTTTGCCGATATGTTCAGACAGACGGACACGCAACCCATACAAGATACGGAATGCAGCCACATGTGAGGACATCAGGGCGGCATAGAGCAATATCAATCCGCCAACAAGCCCTCCAAATGCAATCCATCCCCAACGCATCATGTCCGTTCCGTCCAAAGCGGAAAGATTGGAGCCATTCGACAGCAACTCTTTCAAAATTTCATAAACTGCCCAATAAGGCACAAGCATACACACCGCGCTGCCAGCCGACAGCAGACCTGCTAATATAAGCAGACCTTTCCTTTGTCCCGCTATCTCGAACAGACGGGACAAACCTTTTTTCTTTTTTGACTTTTCCATTGTTATTATGCTATTTTGATGTGATTTTATATCCGAGCAATGAACTGAATTTGTAGCAGAGCCAAGGGATGCGCCCCAATATCTGCCCGAAGAAGAATCCCCAGCGTGAACGGAAGAACTTCATATAGTTAGCCTGTTCAATGAGCTTTAAAGACGGTTCCCATTGTTCCACCACATACCCGTTGCTTATGCCGGAACGGATTTGAGCCTCGTGTTTGCGGAGCGAATCGGGCTTCACACCATGTCGGCTCATTATCGTGCCGCACACGTCAAACCACAATTCACCTCCCCCGAAACGGTTTGCCACGTGATGCAGGAAGGATTTTACTTGCTTCTCGTAGAAGTACATCAGTACCCCCTCCACGATGAAGATAAATTCTGCTTCGGGGTGCTTCCGGCGCAGGTCATCCATCCAGTCGGTCTCCAACAAAGACGCTTCAATATAGACATTGTCCGGCTGTTCGGGTATCAATTCCCGGCGTAGAGCAATGACCTCAGGCAAATCCAAATCATAAAAGACTGCTTTCTGACTTCCGATACGCTGGAAACGGGTATCCAGTCCACATCCCACATTGACCACGACCGGATGCGAATGTGTCTTAATAAATCGGCGCACGGCGCAATCAAAATACCATCCACGCACCACACATCCCACTTCGCTCAACTTTGCCCCGTCGAACTGGGAATAATCGTATTCCAAACTGTCCGCCAGCCATTCCGCAGTCTTGTCATATAGGATGGGATTATTCCGGCTGCTTTCTTTGGCTCTCATGTATAGCGGAATAAGCAATGTTTCCGCTACAATACTCTTAAACTCGTATTTCTGTTTCATATTTTGGAGTGTTTAATAGTGAAGATTTCGATTAAGTGAGAGCAAAGCGAGTTCACTTGCTTTGCCGAACGTGAGAAAGGTGCGCAATAGCGAACGATATTCAGAATTGTTCATAAAAAAAGGAGGAAACCTCCGTGAAGATTTCCTCCTTGCCAACCGTTCTGATGCGGTTGAATGTTCGTATGTACGTTGTCTGTTCATATCTTAATAATAGCCCTCCAACCTTGGATTTCAAACAGGATATAATCGTGCAAAATAGCCTCCATTTCTTGCCGGGGTACGGAATGCATCAATAGTTCCTCGAACATCGTGAACATCCATACCGTATGCAAATGAATGATAAAATCGGACACAGCCGTATTGATTTCGGGATGTTTCCGCTGCATGGACGCGAACCACGCCTTAACCAATTCCGTGGAACGGTCGGTATAATTCTCACGGAAGCGTTCCAATGAAGAACCTTGCGCACGGAACAACAGTATTTCCATTAGCGAACGGTGTTTGTCTATAAGCGAAACATATTCGTCAATGCAGGATTTCAGGTATTTTTCCGACCGCATCATCATAATATCTTCGCCCCGTATGCCGTGGTGTTCTTGCAGCATGGCTTCCAAAGCGCACAAAACAGGACGGACCACTTCATGGAATAATTCATCTTTGCTTGTGAAGTAGTTATAGATATTCCCGACACCAACCCCAGCTAACTCCGCTATTTCGCGCATGGAAGTTTTGGAATAGCCTTTCTTCTCGAATTGCTGCCTGGCAATCGTCAATATCCGACCCCGTACGTCCTCTTTCAGCACTTGCATTTATAATGAACAATGTCTGTTTTTTATTTTTTTGCAAAGGTACAAGGCTTGAAATTGTCGGGCAATACCTATTTTTAGGGATTTTGCGTCTTCCAAAACATGGGGAGCAAGCCGTTTCGGTATGCCCGAAACACAAACCTGCTCCCATAAAAACTTTGCCCCAATGGATACTCCTGTTTCTTTAAGTCAATCGTATTCCATAAAACAAAGTCATACTTCATTCTAAACAAGCTCTAATTTATTAGCAGGCTTATTTGAGCTTGAAGAACGCCACAGGCTACCACACCGATGCCAAATGCTG
>ENA-OPSF01002305-OPSF01002305.1-human-gut-metagenome-genome-assembly--contig:-NODE-2305-length-12165-cov-4.193559_pt1 | contig 12165 bp, 7 predicted proteins | sample MGYA00241452_ERZ501896 | MGnify/ENA primary metagenome ERZ501896 (study PRJEB25962, sample SAMEA2042111) | human gut metagenome | biome: human gut; feature: human-associated habitat; material: faeces... | reverse complement strand
CAACTCGGTTGGAAGGCCATTCCGGCAGTACGCTCAGGATATGGCGCAGATACGCTTCCGGATCGATACCATTCAACCGGCAGGTGCCGATCAGCCCGTACAACAGTGCACCACGCTCGCCGCCGTGATCGCTACCGAAGAACACGTAGATGGTATGACCTTTATATACTCACTATAGCATTGGTGGGATATTCCAGAGGAGGTCATTATGCATTCGGAAAATATTGCAGCTTACATCGGACTGGATGTACATAAAGAAACGTTGGCGGTTGCTATTGCTGCACCTGAACGGCTTGGCGAAGTTCGTTATTATGGTACGATTAACAACGAAGCCCAGGCTGTACGTCGATTATTTCAGAAATTGCAGGGACTTTACGGAAACATTCTTTCCTGCTATGAGGCTGGCCCCTGTGGTTTTGGGCTATATCATCAACTCACAGCGATGAATATAAAATGCCAGGTTATTGCCCCTTCCCGGATACCAAAATCACCGACAGACAGAATCAAAAATGATCATCGGGACGCAATTTCTCTTGCCAGGTTACTGCGGGCTGGTGAACTTACCCCTGTCTGGATCCCTGACCTGACTCATGAAGCTATGCGGGATCTAATCAGAGCCCGTGCAGCAGCTAAACGAGACAGCAGAGTTGCCCGACAGCGAATTCTGAGCATGCTATTGCGAACAGACAAACGTTATGCAGGGAAGCACTGTGAACCGCCCCGGGTTTCCTGGAGAGTGTTTTATCTGTGAACTCAGGCTGCCAGATCATCGTTTCCGATGGAAGCATAATAAGCTTTTTCTGCTTCTGCCGGAGGAGTATGGCCCAGCCTTTCCAGCAATCGTCGATTGTTATACCAGTCCACCCACGTGAGTGTGGCCAGTTCCACTTCTGCACGGTTTTTCCAGCTCTTACGGTGTATTACCTCCGCTTTGTAAAGACCATTGATGCTCTCCGCCATCGCGTTGTCATACGAGTCGCCTGTACTTCCTGTTGATGCCAGTAATCCGGCTTCCTTAAGCCGCTGTGTGTAGGCCAGCGATACATACTGAGAACCTTTATCACTGTGATGGACCGTGCCGGACGGTCGACGGGCCCATAACGCCTGCTCCAGTGCATCCAGCACGAATGTCGTCTCCATGGACGATGAGACCCGCCACCCCACAATGTATCCGGCAAACACATCAATGATGAACGCCACATAGACGACCCCCTGCCATGTGCTGAGTAGAGTAAGAGGCAGGGCGTAGTCGGACTATTTCCCTGCCTCTCCTCCCCGAACCGGACGTGCACCTTTCAGCGCATCCGGCTCTCCATTTAAATGCTGGCGAACGCCATTGCCACTTCTGTAAAGCGCGATGTATACGTGTTTCTGGTCTCCGTCCTCAGATAGGGATTACCTTCGGGTAGCCGCCAGCGGAACAGCTTCTTGCCTTGCCCCACCAACCGGTACAGTATTTCGCCGCTGAGCTTGCCGTGATTGGTTTTACCAAATAAAACCCACGTTTTGCTCTGACCCGGTTTCGGTGATTTACACCACCACCTCATCAGGGAAGCGATACCTGTACGGTATTTGCGGGCCAGCCAGTGAGCCAGCTTCCAGAACACGACACGGTCGATATAACTGAAGACTTTGGCCTTAAAATCAACGAACTGATAGAACATGGCCCAGCCTTTCAGTTTTCGGTTGAGTTGTTCAGCCATATCGACTTTGCTTTCACTGTAGTTGCCTGATAACAGTGCTGTCAGCGATGCGGCGAAGTTTCTGGCTTTCTCCTGCGGGATCGTTGAGACCACTCGCATCTCGCCATAACGACTGCGTTTGCGAATGATCCTGTGCCCCAGAAAGATAAAGCCGTCATTAACATGGGTGATTTTAGTCTTATCCATGTTCAGCCTGAGTTTCAGACTGCCTTCGAGCACACCCCGACACTCCTCCCTGATGGCTTCCGCCTGTGCTTTGGTGCCTTTGACGATGAGGACAAAATCATCGGCATAGCGGCAGTACGCCACCGCGGGTTTCCACTGCCAGTTTTCTCTGACCGCCGTACTTCGGCCCCGTTGGATACTGTTATTCCAGTACCACCGATCTTTTCTGGCTTTCCCGCTCAGGTAGCGCTCATGCAGGTATTGATCGAACTCATTCAGCATGATGTTCGATAATAGCGGCGATATAACACCGCCCTGTGGCACACCTTCACTGGCCGCCCGAAAGAGACCGACATCGATATGTCCCGCCTTGATGGTTTTCCACAGCAGAGTCATGAAACGTGCGTCACTGATCCTGCGGCGTACAGCCTTCATCAGCAGTCGATGATGTACGGTGTCGAAGTAACTGGACAGGTCGCCTTCAATCACCCAGCGTCCCCGGGTTTCACCACAGTCTGTGAGCTGTAATTTCACCGTGCGGATCGCGTGGTGGACACTGCGCTCAGGCCGGAAGCCATATGAGAGCGTATGAAAATCACTCTCCCATATCGGCTCCATCGCCATCAGCATGGCCCGCTGAACAATACGATCCCGCAACGCGGGGATACCCAGTGGTCGCAGTTTGCCGTTGCTTTTAGGGATGTAAACCCGTCTGGCGGGCAAGGGCTGGTAGTGGCCTGAGAGTAATTCATCCCTGAGGATTTGCAGCTCAACAGCCAGTCTGGCCTGTAGCATTGTTTTGTTCACGCCATCAACGCCGGGGGTATGGGCCCCCTTTGATGAAAGCGTGATCCGCGCCGCTTCAGCCAGCCATTCTGGTTGTGTTATCAGACGCAGCAGCCGTTGAATCCGTAGGGACGGATCGGTGGCTGCCCATGTGGCAAGCTTGCGTTGCATTTCGCTGATTATCAAAGGTCTTCACCTCGTTAGGTCAGTTAATTCACGTCGCAAACACATTCAAACTGCTTCCCTTCGCCATGTAATGGGCTTTCCCCATCGCGGACTACTACGGAAGCTCCGCCAGCCAGCGCGTCATCGGAGCCATGCCCCCTTAACATCCGTCGCTGACCTTCCCCGGTTTACCTGCCTGGACTCAGGCATACTGAGGAGGCTGCCCGTCGCACTCTTTATCCTTGCTTGCCGCAAGTTGGCAGAAGTCAGCAACGCAAGCGTGATAGACGCTGCTGCCCCGGTGTTTCGCATACATGTCAAAACACCTTCGACCGGCAGTGCTTACGTATCACTGCCAGTTCCTCCTGCACGGCCTGTCAGATCACGTAGGCCGTGGTGACGTTTTCAACCCACAGAGGCGGATTAACGGGTTCATGTTCTTCAGCCTTTCAGTACTTAACCTTGAGGATCATCTCGGCTTAGTGATCTCGCCTCAATCCCCGTTGTCAGCGGGTTACATCACCCTGCGGGCATGCCGCAGGTCACTGCCGCTCAGGTTCTCCACCGTCACACCCGGTGGGATTGTTGGGTTTCTCATCGTGAGTTACCGGTTCAATATTCCAGACAGACTCGCGGTTCATTTAAGCATCCATGCCCGCCCTGAACTCCGGGCACACCGTAAGTAAAATCAGCCACCCACAGCTGGTCAGGTCGTTCTGCCACGAACTGACGGTTTACGCGGTCGCCTGCGGCAACGGCTTTCCGGCTGATGGTCGTACGGACCTTTTTACCCCGGAGAACACCGGCAAGTCCCATAACCGCCATGAGACGTGCCACAGTGCATCTGGCCACTCTGATACCTTCCCGTAACAACTGACGCCAGACTTTACGCACACCGTATACCTTGTGATTTTCATCGTATACGCGCTGTATCTCTTTCTTCAGCCAGTCATCGCGCTGCGCACGGGCACTGCGTTTATCCGGATGATGTCGCTGTTGCTGACAGTGGTAATACGTTGACGGGGCAATATGCAGTTCGCTGCATAGCGGTCCGACCCCGTACTGCTCACGCAGCTTATCCAGCAGTGGCATCATTTTTTCCAGAGGCGGTCGAACTCCGCCTTCGCAAAATAAGCGGAAGCCTGGCGAAGGATATCGTTACTGCGGCGCAGTTCACGATTTTCACGTTCCAGCTCTTTCAGACGCTGACGTTCAGCGGTGGTGAGCCCTCCATCACCGCCCCCGGTATCCCGCTCATGCTGGCGAACCCAGACACGCAGAGTCTCCGGCGTACAGCCAATCTTTGGAGCAATGGAACAAATTGTCGCCCATTGTGAGTCATATTCGCCCTGACTTTCCAGAACCATACGGACTGCCCGTTGACGGACTTCAGGGGAAAAACGAGTATTTTTAGTCATCCTGTTTACCTCTTTCTCAGGAAGTTTAGTCTCCAGGATTCCCGGGGCGGTTCATTACTGCCTGTTTATTTTTTTCTGGATCCTCATTGGTCTGGTCTTATGGGTAAAAATAAGCTGGCAGACGTTTATCAACGGCTGTATTTACTGGTGGTGTACCACGCTGGAAGGCATGCGGGATTTAATAAAATCCCAGCCGGTCTATGAGATCCAGTATTACGGCAAAATCTTCCGGATGAACGCTGCCCAGGTACTGCATGATAAATATATGATCTGGTGCGGAGAGCAGCTATGGTCTGCATTCGTTCTGGCGTCTGTCGTGGCCCTGGTTATTTGCCTGATCACCTTCTTTGTTGTCTCCTGGATTCTGGGGCATCAGGGGAAACAGCAGAGTGAAAATGAGGTGACCGGCGGGCGTCAGCTGACGGATAACCCGAAAGAAGTGGCCCGGATGCTGAAAAAAGACGGCAAGGACTCCGATATCCGGATTGGCGACCTGCCGATTATCCGGGATTCCGAAATCCAGAACTTCTGTCTGCACGGCACGGTCGGGGCCGGTAAGTCGGAGGTTATCCGTCGTCTGGCCAACTACGCCCGTCAGCGCGGTGATATGGTGGTGATTTATGACCGTTCAGGGGAATTTGTTAAAAGTTACTATGATCCCTCCATCGATAAAATCCTGAATCCGCTGGATGCCCGCTGTGCCGCATGGGATTTGTGGAAGGAGTGCCTGACACAGCCGGATTTTGATAATACCGCGAACACGCTGATCCCTATGGGCACAAAAGAGGACCCGTTCTGGCAGGGTTCAGGACGTACCATTTTTGCGGAAGCGGCGTACCTGATGCGTAATGACCCCAACCGCAGCTACAGCAAACTGGTGGACACACTGCTTTCCATCAAAATTGAAAAACTGCGTACCTTCCTGCGTAATTCACCGGCAGCCAACCTGGTGGAAGAGAAAATTGAGAAAACGGCGATTTCCATCCGTGCTGTGCTGACCAACTACGTGAAAGCCATCCGTTACCTGCAGGGGATTGAGCATAACGGTGAGTCTTTTACCATCCGTGACTGGATGCGTGGTGTCCGGGAAGATCAGAAAAACGGCTGGCTGTTTATTTCGTCGAACGCCGACACCCATGCCTCCCTGAAGCCGGTGATCTCCATGTGGCTGTCCATTGCCATTCGTGGTCTGCTGGCAATGGGAGAAAACCGTAACCGTCGTGTGTGGTTTTTCTGTGACGAGTTACCCACGTTACACAAACTGCCGGACCTGGTGGAGATCCTGCCGGAAGCCCGTAAGTTCGGTGGCTGTTATGTGTTTGGTATCCAGTCCTATGCCCAGCTGGAAGATATCTACGGTGAGAAAGCGGCGGCCACGCTGTTTGACGTCATGAACACCCGTGCCTTTTTCCGTTCTCCCAGCCATAAGATTGCAGAGTTCGCTGCCGGTGAAATTGGTGAGAAAGAGCACCTGAAAGCCAGCGAGCAGTATTCCTACGGTGCTGACCCGGTACGTGACGGGGTATCGACCGGTAAGGATATGGAGCGTCAGACGCTGGTCAGTTATTCCGACATTCAGTCTCTGCCGGATCTGACCTGCTATGTCACTCTGCCCGGACCGTATCCGGCAGTCAAACTCTCTCTGAAATATCAGGCACGACCGAAGGTCGCTCCGGAGTTTATTCCGCGTGACATCAACCCGGAAATGGAGAACCGTCTGAGTGCCGTACTTGCTGCAAGGGAAGCAGAAGGTCGCCAGATGGCCAGCCTCTTCGAACCGGAGGTTGCCTCCGGAGAAGGCGTGACTCAGGCTGAACAGCCACAACAGCCACAACAGCCACAACAGCCAGTGTCTTCTGTCATCAATGATAAGAAGTCAGATGCAGGTGTGAGTGTTCCGGCAGGGGGGATCGAGCAGGAGCTGAACATGAAACCGGAAGAAGAGATGGAACAGCAACTGCCACCCGGGATCAGTGAATCCGGTGAAGTGGTGGATATGGCCGCTTATGAGGCATGGCAACAGGAAAATCATCCGGACATCCAGCAGCAGATGCAGCGTCGTGAAGAGGTGAACATTAATGTGCACCGGGAGCGCGGGGAGGATGTTGAGCCGGGAGATGATTTCTGATGTTGAGTTTCAGCGTTGTTAAATCGGCAGGCAGTGCCGGAAACTATTACACCGACAAGGATAATTACTATGTACTGGGCAGCATGGGAGAACGCTGGGCCGGTCAGGGGGCTGAACAGCTTGGGCTGCAGGGCAGCGTCGATAAGGATGTTTTTACCCGTCTTCTGGAGGGCAGGCTGCCGGACGGGGCGGATTTAAGCCGCATGCAGGATGGCAGTAATAAGCATCGTCCCGGCTACGACCTGACCTTCTCCGCCCCCAAAAGTGTCTCCATGATGGCCATGTTAGGTGGCGATAAGCGCCTGATTGATGCACATAACCAGGCCGTGGACTTTGCTGTTCGTCAGGTGGAGGCGCTGGCCTCCACACGGGTGATGACGGACGGACAGTCAGAAACGGTGCTGACCGGTAATCTGGTGATGGCACTGTTTAACCACGACACCAGTCGCGATCAGGAACCACAGTTACACACGCATGCGGTGGTGGCTAATGTCACGCAGCATAACGGTGAGTGGAAGACACTGAGCAGTGACAAAGTGGGGAAAACCGGATTTTCCGAGAACGTGCTCGCGAACCGGATTGCGTTCGGGAAAATATATCAGAGTGAGTTACGTCAGCGCGTTGAGGCGCTGGGTTATGAAACCGAAGTGGTCGGTAAGCACGGTATGTGGGAGATGCCGGGCGTACCGGTGGAGGCCTTTTCCGGACGCTCACAGGCTATCCGGGAGGCCGTCGGGGAAGATGCCTCGCTGAAATCCCGGGATGTGGCGGCACTGGATACGCGTAAATCCAAACAGCACGTCGATCCGGAAGTCAGAATGGCTGAATGGATGCAGACGCTGAAGGAAACCGGGTTCGACATCCGGGCGTATCGTGACGCGGCGGATCAACGGGCGGAGACCCGCACGCAGGCGCCCGGGCCAGCTTCACAGGACGGGCCGGATGTGCAGCAGGCGGTGACACAGGCGATTGCCGGATTAAGTGAACGAAAAGTGCAGTTCACGTATACGGACGTGCTGGCCAGGACGGTCGGCATACTGCCGCCGGAAAATGGTGTGATTGAACGGGCACGCGCCGGTATCGATGAGGCCATCAGTCGTGAGCAGCTTATCCCCCTCGACCGTGAGAAGGGGCTGTTCACATCAGGAATTCATGTGCTCGATGAGCTGTCCGTCCGGGCACTCAGTCGTGACATCATGAAACAGAACCGGGTGACCGTACATCCGGAGAAAAGTGTCCCCCGGACGGCTGGTTACAGCGATGCGGTCAGTGTTCTGGCACAGGACCGTCCGTCGCTGGCCATTGTGTCCGGGCAGGGCGGTGCAGCCGGGCAGCGTGAGCGGGTGGCTGAACTGGTCATGATGGCCCGGGAGCAGGGGCGGGAGGTGCAGATTATCGCTGCTGACCGTCGCTCGCAGATGAACCTGAAGCAGGATGAACGGCTGTCCGGTGAACTGATAACCGGACGTCGTCAGCTGCAGGAGGGCATGACCTTCACTCCGGGCAGTACCGTTATCGTTGACCAGGGCGAAAAACTCTCCCTGAAAGAGACGTTAACCCTGCTGGACGGTGCCGCACGTCATAACGTACAGGTCCTGATAACCGACAGCGGGCAGCGAACCGGTACAGGCAGTGCGCTGATGTCCATGAAGGATGCCGGGGTGAACACATATCGCTGGCAGGGCGGAGAACAGCGACCGGCCACCATCATCAGTGAACCGGACCGTAATGTCCGCTATGCCCGGTTGGCCGGAGATTTTGCGGCCAGCGTGAAAGCCGGAGAAGAGAGCGTGGCACAGGTCAGCGGGGTACGGGAACAGGCCATACTGACACAGGCCATTCGCAGTGAGCTGAAAACACAGGGCGTGCTCGGACACCCGGAGGTGACCATGACCGCCCTGTCACCGGTCTGGCTGGACAGCCGGAGCCGTTATCTGCGGGATATGTACCGACCGGGGATGGTGATGGAGCAGTGGAACCCGGAGACACGCAGTCATGACCGCTATGTTATCGACCGGGTGACGGCGCAGAGTCACAGCCTGACCCTGCGGGATGCGCAGGGCGAAACGCAGGTGGTGCGTATTTCCTCCCTGGACAGCAGCTGGTCGCTGTTCCGGCCGGAAAAAATGCCGGTGGCAGACGGCGAGCGACTGAGGGTGACAGGGAAAATTCCCGGACTCCGCGTCTCCGGCGGTGACCGCCTGCAGGTGGCATCCGTCAGTGAAGATGCGATGACGGTTGTTGTGCCGGGGCGGGCTGAACCGGCCACCCTGCCTGTGGCTGATTCACCGTTCACGGCACTGAAGCTGGAGAACGGCTGGGTGGAAACGCCCGGGCATTCCGTCAGTGACAGTGCGACGGTGTTTGCCTCCGTCACACAGATGGCAATGGACAACGCCACCCTGAACGGTCTGGCCCGCAGCGGTCGTGATGTCCGGCTGTATTCCTCACTGGATGAAACCCGTACTGCGGAAAAACTCGCCCGCCATCCGTCCTTTACGGTGGTTTCTGAGCAGATAAAGGCGCGGGCCGGTGAGACATCGCTGGAAACCGCTATCAGTCTGCAGAAAGCCGGGCTTCACACGCCGGCACAGCAGGCCATTCATCTGGCCCTTCCTGTGCTGGAAAGTAAAAACCTGGCCTTCAGCATGGTGGACCTGCTGACAGAGGCGAAGTCGTTTGCTGCAGAAGGAACCGGTTTTACTGAACTGGGAGGGGAAATCAATGCGCAGATAAAACGCGGTGACTTACTGTATGTGGATGTGGCAAAAGGCTATGGCACAGGCCTGCTGGTTTCCCGTGCGTCGTATGAGGCAGAAAAAAGTATTCTTCGCCATATTCTCGAAGGTAAGGAGGCGGTCACGCCGCTGATGGAGAGAGTACCCGGCGAACTCATGGAGACGTTAACGTCGGGACAGCGTGCCGCCACCCGTATGATACTGGAAACGTCCGACCGTTTCACGGTGGTACAGGGTTATGCCGGTGTGGGTAAGACCACACAGTTCCGGGCGGTGATGTCAGCCGTGAACATGCTGCCGGCGAGTGAGCGTCCCCGAGTTGTGGGGCTGGGGCCCACGCACCGTGCGGTCGGTGAGATGCGCAGCGCCGGCGTGGATGCACAGACGCTGGCGTCCTTTCTGCATGACACGCAGCTGCAGCAGCGCAGCGGAGAAACGCCGGATTTCAGCAACACGCTGTTCCTGCTCGATGAGAGCTCAATGGTGGGCAATACCGACATGGCACGGGCATACGCCCTGATTGCGGCCGGTGGCGGTCGTGCCGTGGCCAGTGGTGACACGGACCAGCTGCAGGCCATCGCGCCCGGTCAGCCTTTCCGTCTCCAGCAGACGCGCAGTGCTGCCGATGTGGTCATCATGAAGGAGATTGTGCGTCAGACGCCGGAACTGCGGGAGGCGGTATACAGCCTGATTAACCGGGATGTGGAAAGGGCACTGTCCGGGCTTGAGAGTGTGAAACCGTCTCAGGTTCCCCGTCAGGAGGGCGCATGGGCACCGGAGCACTCCGTGACGGAGTTCAGTCACAGCCAGGAAGCGAAACTGGCAGAAGCGCAGCAGAAGGCGATGCTGAAAGGTGAGACTTTTCCGGATGTCCCCATGACACTGTATGAAGCCATTGTCCGCGACTATACCGGCAGGACACCGGAAGCACGGGAGCAGACGCTGATTGTCACGCACCTGAATGAGGACCGGCGCGTACTGAACAGCATGATTCATGATGCACGGGAAAAGGCCGGTGAGCTGGGGAAAGAGCAGGTCATGGTGCCTGTCCTGAACACAGCGAATATACGTGACGGGGAGCTGCGTCGTCTCTCCACCTGGGAGAATAACCCGGATGCCCTTGCCCTGGTGGATAATGTGTATCACCGGATTGCCGGTATCAGCAAGGATGACGGGCTGATAACCCTGGAGGATGCGGAAGGTAACACGCGGCTGATTTCGCCCCGGGAGGCGGTGGCTGAAGGTGTCACACTGTACACCCCGGACAAAATCCGGGTGGGGACCGGCGACCGGATGCGCTTCACGAAGAGTGACCGGGAGCGCGGTTATGTGGCCAACAGCGTCTGGACGGTGACAGCGGTTTCCGGTGACAGTGTCACGCTGTCAGACGGACAGCAGACCCGGGTGATTCGCCCCGGCCAGGAGCGGGCAGAGCAACATATTGACCTGGCTTATGCCATCACCGCCCACGGTGCGCAGGGGGCGAGTGAAACCTTTGCCATCGCGCTTGAAGGCACGGAAGGTAACCGGAAACTGATGGCCGGCTTTGAGTCAGCCTACGTGGCCCTGTCGCGTATGAAGCAGCATGTGCAGGTGTACACCGATAACCGTCAGGGCTGGACGGATGCCATTAACAATGCCGTACAGAAAGGAACTGCCCACGATGTGCTGGAGCCGAAACCGGACCGGGAGGTCATGAATGCGCAGCGGCTGTTCAGTACGGCACGGGAACTGCGGGACGTGGCGGCAGGCCGTGCCGTTCTCCGTCAGGCAGGGCTGGCCGGGGGAGACAGCCCTGCACGGTTTATTGCACCGGGACGTAAATATCCGCAGCCGTATGTGGCACTGCCGGCTTTTGACCGTAACGGCAAGTCAGCTGGTATCTGGCTGAACCCACTGACCACGGATGACGGAAACGGGCTGCGGGGATTCAGCGGTGAAGGACGGGTGAAAGGCAGCGGGGATGCGCAGTTCGTGGCCCTGCAGGGCAGCCGTAACGGAGAGAGCCTGCTGGCTGATAATATGCAGGATGGTGTCCGGATTGCCCGTGATAATCCTGACAGCGGTGTGGTGGTAAGAATTGCCGGTGAAGGTCGTCCGTGGAATCCCGGTGCCATCACCGGTGGTCGCGTGTGGGTGGATATCCCGGACAGCAGCGTCCAGCCGGGAGCCGGAAATGGCGAACCGGTCACGGCAGAGGTACTGGCACAGCGGCAGGCTGAAGAGGCCATCCGCCGTGAAACGGAACGCCGTGCGGATGAAATTGTCCGTAAAATGGCAGAGAACAAACCTGACCTGCCGGACGGCAAAACAGAGCAGGCTGTCAGGGAAATTGCCGGGCAGGAGCGTGACCGGGCTGACATAACTGAACGGGAAGCCGCGCTGCCGGAGAGTGTGCTGCGTGAATCACAACGGGAGCAGGAAGCGGTCCGGGAGGTTGCCCGGGAAAATCTGCTGCAGGAGCGTCTGCAGCAGATGGAGCGGGATATGGTTCGTGACCTGCAGAAAGAGAAAACCCTGGGCGGAGACTGATACAGGAAGATAAACGCTGATGACAACGGATAACACGAACACGACACGTAACGATTCACTGGCTGCACGGACCGATACCTGGTTGCAGTCATTTCTGGTCTGGTCACCCGGACAGCGGGATATCATCAAAACGGTGGCGCTGGTGCTGATGGTACTGGACCACATCAATCTGATATTCCAGCTGAAGCAGGAATGGATGTTTCTGGCCGGGCGAGGAGCCTTTCCGCTGTTTGCCCTGGTGTGGGGGCTGAATCTGTCCCGTCATGCGCATATCCGGCAACCGGCCATTAACCGGCTGTGGGGATGGGGAATTATTGCCCAGTTCGCATATTATCTGGCCGGCTTTCCCTGGTATGAGGGGAATATCCTGTTTGCCTTTGCAGTGGCGGCACAGGTGCTGACGTGGTGTGAAACGCGCAGTGGGTGGCGTACAGCAGCGGCCATTCTTCTGATGGCCCTGTGGGGGCCTTTGTCCGGCACCAGTTACGGCATTGCCGGGCTGCTGATGCTGGCGGTCAGTTACCGACTGT
>ENA-OPSF01002298-OPSF01002298.1-human-gut-metagenome-genome-assembly--contig:-NODE-2298-length-12177-cov-3.192872_pt1 | contig 12177 bp, 13 predicted proteins | sample MGYA00241452_ERZ501896 | MGnify/ENA primary metagenome ERZ501896 (study PRJEB25962, sample SAMEA2042111) | human gut metagenome | biome: human gut; feature: human-associated habitat; material: faeces... | reverse complement strand
AGTTAGACCTTGATACGCAAATCGGTGACAAACGGTGCAATAGCATCTCTCATATATGTTAAATATTACTCTTTCACGGGTAATGATTTAGTAACGAAACAACGTCCATTATCCGCATTTTTTGTGCTGAAACTAACTGATTATAGATTTTGACAAACAAACAAAATACTGATAATCACGTAAATTCAACACTCTTTTTCCCTCCTTAAAAATGGATGCAACCAATGACATCACCGTCTTTTTTTACGACAATATAACCTCCATTGGCATTGAAACAACCATCCCACGGAGAAGACACTGTCATGCCGAGAGCGAAAGCTAAAAGGAACTGCTTGATTTTGTACGCATACATTGGCTGTCCTTCCGGACTATTGATGTGTAAGGGATCATCTTGCGCAACTTTCTGGGTTGCGACTGAAACTTCACTTCCTTGACCTGAATAATATTTATCCATACATTCAGCGATGATACGAGCCATGCCCAAATCAAGCATAGTAAGATTATTTCTGAGAGTTTCGCCCGAAATTTTTGAAACAATTTTATTTTTCGATAATCAGGCGTCCCTGATAGCTTACATCGAAAGCGCCGGCGCAGGTGAAGGTAACCGTCAGCTCGGTCCTTGCGGCCTCGCCCGTGAGGTTGGTGATTACGTATTTGGCGAAGGGCGTGCCCTTGATTTCCGGTGTGACCGAGGCGGCGCTCAAGTCAATGGTTTTTTCCTCGCCTGTGTAGGAAATACCCGGTACTTCCATTTCGAGGGCGGGCATTTCGGCGGCGAAGCGGGTTTCGTGCATCAGGATTCGCACCTTGCCTTCGCCGTCGGCAACCAGTTCGAAGAGAGCTTTCCCGTCGGTGAACGTGGCGCCCGAGGCGACCGTCGTGACGGTCGAGGTGCCGAAGAAAAGCATGTTGGCCGTGACGGTTCCGTCGTTGATCGAGGTGTTTTCCGTGGCATACGTATACCCGTCGGGGAGTTCCGGGGTAGGATCGGGATCGCCGGTGCAGCCATCCGAGCAACTGCTCAAAGCAGCCGAGGCGAGCAGGGAGAAGGGGAGGAGAAACGTGAAGAATTTTTTCATAGTATGGAATTTTATAGGGTGATGCTCAATGAAACGCCGAAAGTGCGTGGCCGGCCCCGCTGCAGGAACGAGTTGCCGATCGACATGAAATAGAATGTATCGTAGCGGGTGTCGGTCAGGTTGCGTCCCCAGACATCGACGGCCCAGTGGCGGTGTTCGAAGCGAATCGAGGCTTCCAGCAGGGCGTAGAAGGGTTGCGAGAAGGTGTTCGCTTCGTTCCAGTAGATTCGGCCCGCACCGTTGGCAGCCACTCGGAAGATGACGTATTCGAGCCAGTTCCAGCCCGTGCGGAGCGTATAGGACGCTCCGGCGTAGAGCGTGTGCTGCGGGGCGTAGGGGATGAAGTTGCCAGCGTAGTCGGCTTTGCCCGTATCGAATTTGACGAACGTGGCGCGGGTGTAGCCGTAGGCGACTTGCAGGTCGAGGTTTCGCCAGAGGGTAGCCAGCAGCGACGCTTCGCCGCCGAAGCTGCGCGTGCGGCCGGCGTTAGTCATCAGACGGCCCGTGACCTGTCCTTCGGGGAAGACCGTGAGCTGCTGGTCGCGGCAGTCGATGTAGAAGAGCGCCAGATCGGCCTGCACCTTGTGCGAAGGGGTCGAGAGGTGGGCACCCACCTCGTAGTTCCAGCTTTTCTCGGGTTTGTAGGTCACCACGTCGGCCACGTCGTAGAGCGAGCCGAATCCCATCTGTTTCATCACTTGCTGCTGCAGGACATCCGAGAACATCTGGGTATTGAATCCGCCGGCCTTGTAGCCTTTGCTGACGGTGGCGTAGAGCGTGTTACGCCGTGAGCTGCCCATCCGGTAGAGCACCGATATTTTGGGAAGTATCTCCGTGAAGGATTGTTTGAGCGTACCCGGCTGATCGACCAGAATAGCATGGGGATAGCTCGTGCCGTCGGGTGTTTGGGTCGTGTAGGTGGCTTCGGCATAGCTTCGGTAGTGGAGCTTCGAAGCCTCGAAATCAACGCGCAGGCCTGCCGTGAAGCGCCATCGGCCGGCGTCGTAGGTGGATCCGTGGTAGAGGGCCGCTCCGTAGTCGGGCGTGCGGAAGCGGCTGTCGAGCAGGAACGTATCTTCGCCCCATTCGGCGTGAATCCCCTGCGGTTCGAAACGATCGAGGATCAGGTTGCGGATGCCGTCCTCCTTGAAGAGCACCGGTGCGTGCATGGTGGTATGGCGGTAGAAGCCGAAGGCACCGAGGAGCCAGCGGTAGGCTTTGTCGTCGGGGGAGCGGAACACGAGGTCTTCGGTCACGGCGTGCTCCCGGCGGGCCTGTGTCAGTGTAAAATAGGAGAGCGGCAGGAAATCCTGGTCGAGGTTCATCCGGTCGTCGAGGTACTGATAGCTGGTGATGCTCGCTACGGAGAATTTCTCTCCTTCGTAGCGGATCGTCAGTCCGTCGTTGAAGTTCGTGCGGCGGTAATCGCTCGGGTCGTTGTAAGCGATCTGGCCGGTTTCGGCATAGGCGTAAGGGTAGCCGCCCTGTTCCAGCTTGACGAACGAGAAGGTGTTGTCGATACGAAGTCCGTGCAGGTTGCGGTACTGTACCTTGAACCGGCCGCCGCCGCTTCTCTCCCAGTCGCATTTTTCACCGGTATAGAGGTTCTTGAAGAAGCCGTCGGTCTTGGAATAGTAGGCTCCGACCGAGAAGCCGACCCGTTCGCTGGTTTTGTAGTAGGTCGAAATCCGGTATTTCTGCGTGTTGCCGCTGCCATGCCCAGCCGCACTCCTTCGAAGGTGAAGGGCGACAGGGTATAGACGTTTATTACGCCGCCCATCGTGTTGCGTCCGAACAGCGTGCTCTGGGGGCCGCGCAGCACTTCGATCCGCTCGATGTCCGTCAAATCGAAGTCGTAGGCGTCCTTGTTCAGGTAGGGGATGTTGTCGATGTTGAGCCCCATCACCGGTTGGTCGATGCGGGCGCCCAGTCCCCGGATGTAGATCGAAGAGGTCATGCGCGAGCCGTAGTCCGGGGTGTGGAAGTTAGGAACCACCTGCGAAACCTCTTTCAGGGCTGCGACGTGCCGCCGTTCCAGATCCGTGCGTCCGATTACGGAAGCCGTTACGGGTTGGTTGCGCAGGTTGAGGCCCTGTTTGATGGCCGTGACCTGGATGTCTTCCACCTGGATAACGGAGTCCGCCAGTACCGGAGTGGAGTCTTCCGGCAACGCAGGGGCGGCACATACGCTCATGGCGTGCAGGAGTATGCACGCCGACAGAAAGATGATATGGATCGCCTGGCGGATCATCGGATCGTTTCGAACGGCAAAAACGGCGCAGACCGTAGAGTCCGTCGGTTTTCTCCGATTTCGCCGGAGCGCCGCGTTCGCTTTTACCGCGATTGTTCGAGGACAAAGGAACGATATTCCGATCGTTTTTGCAACCCTCATTTATGAGGAGTGCGGATGTCGCTTTCGTCCACGTAGCCCATGCTGACCGCGCAGATGACGAGTGCGGCGACGGACTGTACGCCGAGCTTCTGCATGATGTTGCGGCGGTGGGAGATGACGGTCGTGAGCCCGATTTGCAGCCGGTCGGCGATCTGTTTGTTCAGCAAACCCTGAGCGATGAGCGTCAGCACTTCCGTTTCGCGTACGGAGAGCAGGTTGGCGGCCGGAGTGCCGTGCTGCCGGGGAAGGGCATGGTCGGGTCGAGGCGCTTCGCTGCGCAGGCACAGCAGATCGTGTACCAGCCGTTCTTCGCCGCCGAAGATATCGATCTGGCGCATTCGGGCGAACTGGGCCGAATACCCTTTGCCCAGCAGGATCGTCTTGTGACTGTTTTCCAGGAAGAAGGTGCGGTGGCGCATGAAAACCTGCATGGCGGCGAAATAGTGGAAATAGCGTTCCGGTCCGGAAGCGATGAATTCGGTGAAGCTGTCGAACACGGCGATCTCTCCCGGAGGACCTACCTTTTCGAGAATCGTCCGCAGGCCCAACCCGATCAGGATGTTGGGCGTAATGACGGCGATGGCCGGTTTTGTCGGGGGACAGCTCATTCGTGGTGGTAGGGTTCGTTGTTCAGGATGGTGAAAGCCCGATATATCTGTTCGGCGAAGATGGCTCGCACGATCTGGTGCGAGAAGGTCATCTTCGAGAGCGACAGTTTGGTATCGGCCCGTGCATATACCTCGTCGGAGAATCCGTAGGGGCCGCCGATGACCATGACCAGCCGCCGGATGCCGCTCGCCATGCGTTTTTGCAGCCAGTAGGCGAAGTCGATCGAACGGTATTCGTCGCCCCGTTCGTCGAGCAGCACCACGTAATCCCCGTCGCCGAACTGACGCAGGAGGCTGGCGCCCTCGGTCGTGCGCTGCTGTTTGGCCGAGAGGTTCTTGGTGTTTTTTACGTCGGGCAGGACTGTGACGGCGAAACGGCAATAGAAATTGATTCGCCGGGCATACATGGCCAGCAGCGATTCGATCTCCTTGGAGTCCGTTTTTCCGATTACGATCAGTTCGATGTTCACGTTGGTTGGTTTATGGTCGTCCTGCCGGCGGCTTTTGGCGGCGGAACGGCGAGAGGTTGTTTCTGCGTCCGGCGATTCGCCAACAGGCATGACGGTTTCCGGCCGAATGTGCGGCCGGGGTACGTTACGGTTTTCAGGGGACTATTTCCAGGTCCGTATTCCACTCTCCGTCGGCATCGATGCAGATTACGGGACGCGAAGGTTCCACGGACTTGAGCCACTGATAGGCTTTGTACATATTATATCCGTTGCCCGACTCTCCGCCCAGAGCGAATCCGATGATGCAGGTGTGGTTGCGGGAGCGGTAGTACATGTTCCGCACGCGTTCGAGGTATTCGTCCGCAAGACGCGGATCGTTGCTCGGTGTGCCGCCTGTGGTGCGGTCGTCGCGCTTTTCCGGAGCGTTGATATTGGCCTGATCGATCACGAAGAGGCCCAGTTCGTCGCACAGATTGTAGAACCAGTAGGGTTGAGGCGCATTGGGCCAGATGGTATTGATCCCTTTTTTCTTGAGCGCCAGCAGTTCTTTGCGCGTGGCAGCGGCGTCCGCTGCCGCGTTGTATCTTTCGGAAACGATAGTGACAGGTTTGTCGAAACGGGTAATCTTCCCGTCTTTCATCTCCGTCTTTCCGAATCCTACTTTGAGGGGGATGTACTCCTTGAAGACTCCCTTGCGTTTGGTGTAGAGCATGACCCGGTATAGCGGGGCGGCGCCTTTGGCTCCCCAGCTATTTTCGTAGGTGTGATAAATGTAGGGCGAGAAGCGTACCGTGTCGAGCGAGCGTCCGGGAACGGTTATGTCGTTTACGCTGAAATCGAGCAGCTTGCCGTTGGGGGCGTAAATGTCGAACCCGACGGTGATCGGTTCCTCGTAGTTGTAGCCGTTCTGCACGATCACCTCCAGGTCGAGCACGCCGAATTTGCGGGTCGAATCGGGGATCAGCGCTACGTTGAAATCGCGTATGCTGCGTTTCTCCTGGGCGAAAAGATAACTGTTGGTAAACGGTTTTACCGGGGTCGGAGTGAAACCTTTTTGCAATTCGGGCGTATTACTTTCGTGCAGTTCCAGTAAAATGAGGTTATCGCCCTGTTTGACGTAGGGGGTAAGGTCGAAGTCGGCCGGAGCGAAAGGGTCTTCGACCACGGCTACGGTGCGGTCATTGACGCGGAGCGTGTAGGCCGTGCCCGTGTTTTCGAGATGGAGGTAGATGAACGAGTCGAACCAACCGTTCGGAAGATTGACCACATTCCCGATTCCGAGCACCTCTTCCCCGTCGTTCAGAAGTCCGGGGGCGAAAACCAGGTATTTGTCGGTGTTTTTCCGGTTGAGCGCATCGGCGTCTTCGCGGGTGTCGAACGGGACGAATTCGGAACGGTGGATGCGTCCCCCGTCTTGTCCGTAAACGGCCCCGGTGTAACACAGGACGGCGATTGCGAGGAAAATTCGTTTCATGGCGGAATTGTACTATAATGCGATTGACAAAGGTACTTTTTTTTTGACAAATCACAAATATATCCTATCTTTGTCTATCTTTAAGAATGAGTAAAAACAAGAAGAAATTACCGAACGTATGAAAAGCTTGAGAATCGCAGAATTGCTGCAGTCGCCGGCGACGGACGCCGAGGTCGTTGTGAAAGGTTGGGTCAGAACCAAACGTGGAAATAAGAACGTGGCTTTCATCGCCCTGAACGACGGATCGTGTGTGGCGAATATGCAGGTTGTGGTCGATCTGGCGAAATTCGACGAGGAGCTGCTCCGTAAGGTGACTACCGGAGCCTGTCTGCGTGTGGACGGACGCCTGGTCGCTTCGTGCGGTGCGGGACAGGGCGTCGAGGTGCAGGCCGAGAAGATCGAGATATACGGTACGGCGGATCCCGAAACCTATCCTTTGCAGAAGAAGGGACATTCGCTCGAATTCCTGCGCGACATCGCTTATCTGCGTCCCCGTACCAACACGTTCGGTGCGATTTTTCGCATCCGTCACGCGATGGCCTATGCGATACATAAATATTTTAACGACAAAGGTTTCTATTACCTGCATACGCCGCTGATCACCGCTTCGGACTGCGAAGGCGCCGGGGCGATGTTCCAGGTGACGACGCTCGATCTGAACAACCTGCCCAAAACCGAAGAGGGGGCCGTGGACTATTCGCAGGACTTTTTCGGCCGTCCGTGCAGCCTGACCGTGTCCGGCCAGCTCGAAGGCGAGTTGGGAGCTTTGTCGCTGGGGCAGATCTATACTTTCGGCCCGACGTTCCGTGCCGAAAACTCCAATACGCCGCGCCACCTCTCCGAGTTCTGGATGATCGAGCCGGAAATGGCCTTTTACGAGCTGGAGGACAACATGGAGCTGGCCGAGGATTTCCTGAAATACCTGATCCGCTACGCGTTGGAGAACTGCCGCGAGGATCTGGAGTTCATGAACAAGATGTGGGACAACGGTTTGATCGAGCGGCTCAACTTCGTGTTGAACCACGAATTCAAGCGGCTGGATTATACCGAGGGCGTGGAGATTCTCAAGGCTTCGGGCCGCAAGTTCGAATTCCCCTGCGACTGGGGGTGCGACTTGCAGTCGGAACACGAACGCTATCTGGTCGAGGAGCACTTCAAGCGTCCGGTGATCCTTATCAACTATCCGAAGCAGATCAAGGCTTTCTACATGAAGCAGAACGAGGATGGAAAGACCGTCCGTGCGATGGACGTGCTGTTCCCGAAGATCGGCGAGATTATCGGCGGTTCGGAGCGCGAGGCCGACTACGAAAAACTTTCGGCCCGTGTACACGAACTGGGTATGAACGAGAAAGAACTCTGGTGGTATCTCGACACCCGTCGTTGGGGATCGGCTCCTCATTCCGGTTTCGGACTCGGGTTCGAGCGCCTGCTGCTCTTCGTGACGGGTATGGGTAACATCCGCGATGTGATTCCCTTCCCCCGTACGCCCAAGAATGCGGAATTTTAATTAAATCCGGACCATTTATCTATTAACCCGTTTTCAGCCGTTCCTGATAATACTTTTATCACGAACTGCAATATTTTATTTTGCCAAAAGAAGAAGCCGATTACTAATTTCGAAGTTAATAATTGGGAGGAGACAAGTATGAGCATGATCAATCAAAAGCAGGTATTGTCCCTGCAACAGAAATTATCACCCCAGCAGATTCAGATGATCAAATTGTTGGAGTTGCCGACCATGCAGCTCGAGCAGCGGATCAAGCAGGAGATCGAGGAGAACATCGTGTTGGAGGAAGACGATCATACTCCGGAGGACGAGCAGCCGCAGCAGATTTCGGTGGAGGAATACCTCCGGGAAGACGAAACTCCTTCCTATAAGAGCCGTATCAACAACTATTCGAAAGACGATAAACCGCGCCAGGCCCCCCTTGCGGGCGGACGTTCGTTGCAGGAGTACCTGGTCGAACAGTTGGGATACCGCAATCTCTCGGAGCAGGATATGCGTCTGGCCGTTTATCTGGTCGGCAGTATCGAGGAGGACGGCTATCTGCGCCGGAGTTTGGAGGCTATCGCCGACGACATCGCCTTCACGCAGGGCGTAGATGTTTCGGTCGAGCACTTGGAACGATTGCTGTCGATTATCCACGAACTCGAACCGACCGGTGTAGGTGCCCGTAACCTGCAGGAGTGTTTGTTGTTGCAATTGGATCAGGAGAATCTTAATACCCGCTCCCGCCGGCTGGCCCGCAAGATCGTGGAGTGCTATTTCGACGAGTTTGTCAAAAAGCATTACGAAAAACTGATGGCCCGGCTTCAGGTTTCCGAGGACGAATTCCGCGAGGCGATCGAAGAGATTACCCGCCTTTCGCCCAAACCGGGCAACCTTTACTCCGAAGGCGGGGCCGATACGACGCCTTACGTGACGCCGGATTTCATCCTCGATTACCACGAAGGGCATTTCGACCTGACGCTCAATTCGGGTAATCTTCCCGAAGCGAGAATCAATCATCGTTATATCGAAATGATGCGGGGCATGGTGGATTCCGACGGTCGGGTCAAGGAGAAGGACCGCGAGGCGATTCAGTTCGTCAAGAGCAAGATCGATTCGGCCAAGTGGTTCATTTCGGCGATCAAGCAGCGGCACGATACGCTGATGCGGACGATGCAGGAGATTCTCGATTACCAGCAGGAATATTTCAAGGACGGTAACAAAAGTAAGTTGCGGCCGATGATCCTCAAGGATATCGCCGATCGCACGGGGTTGGACGTATCGACCATTTCGCGCGTGGTGAACAGCAAATATGTACAGACCCAGTTCGGCATCATTTTGCTCAAGTCGCTCTTCTCGGAGGCGATGCAGACCGACAGCGGCGAGGAAGTGTCGAGCTATGAAATCAAGAATATCCTCCAGCAGTGCATCGACGAGGAGGATAAACGCAAGCCTCTGACCGATGAAACATTGATGGATATCCTCAATTCGAAGGGGTACCGCATCGCACGTCGTACGGTGGCCAAGTATCGGGAGATGTTGAGTATTCCGGTGGCACGGCTCCGTAAACAGATTTAATCGCGTAGAAGATGTATTTGCGTTTGTCGAAGGCTGTTTCCGTTGTGCTGCATCCGTTCCTGGTGCCGCTCTATATGGTGTCGCTGCTATTGCTGGCCGGTACGGTCTATTCGCTTTATCCGCTCAAGGTCAAGATATACCTTATTTGGGTGACGCTGCTTTTTACGACGATCATTCCGGTTTTGGTGATCGCACTGCTCAAGTCGTATCGTAAGATCGGCGATGCGGATTTGAGCGACCGCAAGGAACGCTTCATCCCGCTGCTCGCTATGATCGCCTGCTATACGTTGTGCGCCGTCGCCATTGCGAGGATTCCTTCGGCGCAGATGTTGAGCCGTTTTATGTTTGCGGGAGCCTGTTGTGTCGCCGTGTGTCTTTTTGTCAGCTTTTATTGGAAGATCAGCCTGCATATGACGGCGTTGGGTGCTGCCGTGGCTTTTATCGTTCTGATCAATATCGCCAGCGGCGGGGGACTCTTCGCTGCGTTTATCGCAGCCCTGCTCGCTGCCGGTGCGCTCGGCTCCGCCCGGCTGAAACTGGGGTATCATACGCTGTCGCAAGTGGCGGTGGGATTCGCAACTGGTTTTATCGTCGCCGCAGGCGTCGGTTTGTTCAACTGGTAATATCTATGAAAAATAAGGCAGTGTGTCTTTATGACACACTGCTGTTTTATTATCGGGATGCGGCAAAGTCATTTACGATAGTAAATTCCTGTCGCTCTTACCCGCAAATGCCTTGTCTTGCATCCATTCTGACATTCCTTATTCAGGGGTTGTGCCTGAAATTTTCATTTCGACACAGCCCCGTTTTAATATTACGGGTTGCTATTTTTTCAACTGTCCGCCCAGCATGATGCCGGGATAATTTTGCATGACGGAGGCGATTTGCTGCATTTTCTCGTTCGCAGCGTATTCCGGAGAGGAGTGCCGCACGGCTTCGAGCGCATCGCCTGCATCGAACTGGAGCGTCAGCACCTCGCCGCGCAGGGAGAGATAGCCTTGAAAGGTGGCTTGTTTCCCGTCTTGGATCAGCGTGATGGCGGCTGTTCCGGTGGCGGGATCGTAGCTATACGTCCCGTCGATCTCATGTCCGCCCATAGAGGCGTGGAGCCGGTTGCGTTTTTTGAAGGAAACGGTCCCCTGTCCCGGCACGAGGCCTGCCTTGACGTAATGGGTCGCCAACTGGTCTTGCAATCCGGCTACGGCGATCGAGGCGAACATATCGTCGCCCTTGTATTCGATGCTGGGAGCCTGGTAGGTCCAGACTCCGAGGAGCGCTTCTTCCGACGGATAGGTCGGCGGTGTGGCCTCTTCCTGTTTCGCGGAGTGACTACCTCCTAAAAGTTGCTGGAGTTTTTCATTCATCGATTGTCCCGAAACAGCGATTGTCGCGCATACGACGAACAGGGCGGACAGACATAATGTACGTTTCATATCCGAATGGTTTTTATTTTTCCTGAATCAGAAGATCGATTTCCCGCAACCACAGGGTTGCCGTAGCGTCCGAAGGCATGCGCCAGTCGCCGCGCGGCGAGAGGGAGATGATGCCAACTTTCGGACCGTCGGGCATGGCCGAGCGTTTGAACTGCTGCGAGAAGAATCGCTGGAAGAATACCCGCATCCAGCGCAGGATCGTCGCCCGGTCGTAGCGTCCGTCGAACGCTGTTTCCGCAGCGAAGAGGATTTTTGCCGGGGAGTAACCGTTCTGGATGAAGTGGTAGAGGAAAAAGTCGTGCAACTCGTAAGGCCCTACCAACTTCTCGGTGTGCTGGGCGATTCCTCCCTCTTCGCCGGACGGCAGCAGCTCGGGGCTGATCGGCGTGGCGACCACGTCGAGCAGGATCTCGCGGATCGCATCGTCCTGACATACCTGGGCCATCCATCGTAGAAGCACCTGGATCAGGGTTTTGGGCAGCGAGGCGTTCAGACCGTACATCGACATCTGGTCACCATTGTAGGTCGCCCAGCCCAGTGCCAGTTCGCTCAGGTCGCCCGTGCCGAGGACCATGCCGTGCTCCATGTTGGCGATGTCCATCAGGATTTGTGTCCGCTCCCGGGCCTGGGCGTTTTCGTAGGCGGAAGATTGTTCTTCGGGGTTGAGTCCGATATCGGCGAAGTGTTGTTGTCAGGCTTTGCGGATGGAAACGGAAACCGAAACTGAGGTAAAATCCTTTGCCTAAAAGGCTTTCGGCCAGTTGGGGTTTGCCTCGGAAACCGTGGATGATGCAAACGGCGGCAGCCGGAATGTCTTTTCGTGCGGAGAGCAGTTCGTCCCATGCTTTGACGCAGTGGACGATGACGGGAAGCCGGTGGGCGGCAGCCAGTTCTGCCTGACGTACGAAAAGTTCACGCTGGAGGGAAAGTGAGGTCGATACGAATTTGTCCAGTCCGGCTTCACCTATGGCTTTACAGAAGGGGGAGACGGCCAGACGGTCCAGTTCTTTCAGGGGCTCTTCCGGATGTGCGGGGATATACCAAGGATGGATACCGGCGGAAAAGGCTTGGCCGTATTCGGGTTCTTCGTGTCCGGCAGGAGGCAAAGGAAGGATATAGTTGCGGATGACAGTTTCCGACGAAGATGCGGCCGGTCGATGGGCATGGAGGTTCAGAAATGTTTCCATAGGCTTAAGGGACGGGGTCATAACCGCTTCCTCCCCAGGGATGGCAACGCAGGATGCGACGCACGGCCAAGTACATGCCTTTAAAGGGGCCATGCTTGCGGATGGCTTCAATAGCGTATTGCGAACAAGTCGGCGTAAACCTGCACGACGGGGGAGTCATGGGGGAAATCACACGGCGATAGAACTGAATGGGAGCAATCAACGCGGCGGATAACAAATGGCGGAAACGGTCATAGGGTGGATGCATCATCGGTGTGTTCGTCCGGGGATGCCGGAAGTTGTTCGGAGATACGCACCAACAGGCGTCTCACGCAATCGTCCACTTCGGCCGAAGCGTACAGGCGGTCGGAAAGCCAGAGGAAAGCCACTACCAGACCCTGCCCGGATGGCGTGGGCAAAACGGATGTCAAGATGTGTTTTTGTTTGCGGTAAGCTTCGCGAATCTGCCGTTTCACCCGGTTTCGTTTTACAGCCCTTTTGAAACGTCG